>Ga0214545_1001155_pt1 | contig 48024 bp, 41 predicted proteins | sample CNSS4metaG_FD_160064 | JGI IMG/M metagenome (GOLD analysis project Ga0214545, IMG submission 160064) | Root nodule microbial communities from cowpea collected in UCLA plant growth center, Los Angeles, California, USA - CNSS4 | ecosystem: Host-associated > Plants > Roots > Nodule | place: USA... | reverse complement strand
ACATATATTAATATTATTTTTTTTTATAAATAAAAAAAAAAAAAATATATTTTTATATATATATATATATATATATATATATATATATATATATATATATATATATATATATTAATTTCTAATTTTTTTAATTTTCTTTTAACTTTTTTTTTAAATTTTTGTTTATAAATTTTTTATATATTTATAAATTTGTTTATATAAATAAAAAATTATTAATTTTTAATTATTTTAATTTTAAACAAAAAAAAAACAGGTTCGCTAGCAAGGCGAGTTCGCCTACCACACTAGCGAGCTAGGCGGCCAGGCTACAATGGGCTAGGCTGGCCAGGCTACTTAGTTTGTCATGCCTAATATATTCGCATCGGGTTGCATATCCCACAAGCCTTTATCTATAAATTGTCTTCCATTATCCATTACGATGGTGTGAGTGATCTTATATTGGCAAATGATGTTCCTCAACATGAGTTTTTGCACTTGCTGGGATGTTATGGTTCCGACGGCCTTTATCCATTTGGTAAAGTAGTCTATTGCTACCAATAGAAACTTAACTTGCCCTTTCCCAAGAGGCGCAGGGTGCAATGATGTTCACCCTCATAATGCAAATGGCCATGGTGAATTCATATTGTACAATTCTTTCAACTTTTGATGAAGAAGGTTGCAATGTTGTTAGCATGGAATGCATTTCTTTATAAAGGTGACACAATCTTCTCGTATCGTTGGCCAATAATACCTGACTTTTAACAGTTTCATGGCCATTGTCCTTGCTCTAGAATTGTATATGTATATCCCCTCATGAAACTCTTTCATTATGTATTGGCCTTGTTTAGGGTTGATACACTTAATAAGTGGTGTCAAATACCCTTTTCTAGACAAATAATCACCAACCATAAAAAACTTTGCAACTTTCCTGGCCCACCCCTTTTCTACTTCTTCTAAGGGTGATACCTTCTTTCTAGTACTTAATGAAAGGTACCATCCAAGAGATTTCCAGCTCATTAGCCAAGCATTGTTGATAAGATCACTAGTGCAGAATTGCATTTTTACCTCGCCTTATAGGCCTCGGTTGGCAAGGAACTGAAGCATATAACGGCGCGGTGGCATTTTTGCAATTTCAGACAACTTTTATGCCTCGGTTCAAGAAAAACCTAAAGCTAAAAGGGGTTATAGGCTTCGGTTAAAAAAAATCCTGTGCCAAAAGGTGCTTATATGCTTCGGTTGAACAGACCCGAAGCCAAAAACGTGGCTAGAAATTTCAAAAAGGCCACTAGCCGTTACGTCTTTGGCCTCAGGTGGCACTGAGCCGGGGTCAAATAAGGCTATATGCCTCGGTTATTAATTGAACCGAGGCCATATAGTTTAATTAGGGCACAAAAACGCGAACTCCTCTACTTCTTCCTCGTGCGCTGCTGCATCTTCTCCATCTCTCTTTGCGTCTCGCTAGTCTCCTGGATCCCCTCTCCCTTTCACCTCACGCATGAACAAAACAAACATCACCACCCATCTATGCCGCACCCATTCTAACCGATGATGAACCCTAACGACAACACCGGCCACCATAGCGACGCGAAAATAGGGCACCAGATCTGGAACGCAGCGACGCGATCCACCATGGTAGAACCTTTCACGAGATCGCCATCGCGCTCCACTAGAGGAACCATCGTCGAGATCTCCGCCGCTGCAGAAAGCCACCATCACCGCAACAGAGGTCGTGCGACTGCACCGTCACCAGACCTGATCGAACCTGAGGACCCAAATCGCGAGCCCCAATCGTTGCAGTTCGTCGCAACGGCGCCTGTCTTCTCGCCGTTCGCCGTAGCGGCGCCGATGATGGCTTGCAGTGGTGGTTCGTGTTATTCTTATGTAACCTTTCCCATTTCTGTTCAAGCTTTTGTTGTTGCTTTTTCATATTGAATTTCTTCGATCTAGTTTACTTAGTATTTTTCGTGCCAGAGTACTTATTGGTACTGACCTTTATCACTCATTGAAAAAAATACTTATGCGTTATTAAATTGAAAGTATTTCAAAAAAAAAGTATATTTTAACTAGTGTTATTAATGTTAAATACTGTGGAAATTAAACCATTTTCTCGCAGGTACAAAAATTACCAGAGACATTTTTTTGCCTCGTGCTCATTTTTGTGAAATCAAAAGTTTCGAGAGGGCCAGGTTTTTTAGACGAGCTATTCTATCATATAACATTGAAAAATATATCTGATGAAGTAGAAGATGAGGAGGAAGAAAACGGTGGAAAATATGTCCCTAAGTCAGGAGATATATTTGCTTTAACAGATGTTAAACCTAGAAGAGAAGCGTGTTGTGCCGCAAAAAATTTAATTAAAAAGGGACCCTATGGCTTCGGGTAACAACCGAGGCCAAAAGGAGTACCTTTTGGCCTCACCCCAATATGCCTCGGTTCCAGACCCGAGACAAAATGAGAAAAATAACCGGGGCAAAAACCCCTTACTGCACTAGTGGATATCGACTTTGGAGTTCTCGGTCCTTGGGAAATGTTGCCACCTAACTTATTCAAAAGAGTGAAGGTGTGCCTTGACAAAGTGAAAGTAACGCAAAAGTAGTGAGTCATGCACCTAAAACTCCTCAGTGAGGTGTCTGATAGCCATCCTTGTTATATCTTGATTTATTAAAGTTAGCCTCGATCACTTTGTACGTAACCATGAACCCTAGGAATTTACCTCCATTGACCCTGAAGTTGCATTTATCTAGGTTCAACTTCATGTCATATAATCGAAAACACATCGGTTAAATCTTCATTATGTTGTTGGGGCAAATTTGACTTCAGGATCATATCATCCATGAATACCTTGACATTATGCCTTATTAGTTCCTTAAACATTAACTCATCAACCATTGGTAAGTAGCACATGTATTCTGTAAGCCATAAGGCATCACTTGGTAGAAATAGTTGCCATCATCCTCTATGAGCGTGATGTTTTCCTTGTCCCTAAGATCCACTAAACTCCCTTGATCCACCAATGCTTTTCGTACTGCAAAATTTTCAATTTCGAAAGTGATGACCATTAGATCGTCTTATTGTAGGTCTATCGCCTGAAACTCAACATCTATGAAAGTAATGGGAGACACCATTTTTTGATTAAGTAATATCATGGTATTCACAAACTGTACCACCCTCAAATGTTTCTTCCTTGCTATTGAGGAAGTCCCTCCTCGTGCAAAGCCTCCAACAATGGTTTTAATTGCACTTATGAGAGGTGGTCAATTCGATGGTGCTCCCCTCTTTGTTCTTCATGCTACATTGGGGTTGCTTCCCTTTGATCTTGGCCACTGTCTCGGTTCTGCACCTAAAACCTTTCATTCGTCGTTCTTTTGGATTCTACTAGTCGCCTTTGATCTTTTGTGAAACCCACATCCTCTTCTTTAAACAAATATATTCTGAGATGTCTTGCTTTTATTTGCTCTTCTATTTTGTTTCAAAGCTACACACTTCTCTATTTCATCCCTATAATTGCGGTGATACCAACAATGTCGAGACATGCCAACATTCGATGGGGTGGCCGACTTCCTTGGTGCTTGTATACGATCTACATTAAAATGGGGGTTGCCTTATCTCCTTTGGTCGAGGCAAGGATTTGTGATGCCTATCTCGGTCGTGCGTCTTTTTCTCAGTCGAGCTATTTTCCGCGCTAATTTTCCCCATAAACTCCATAAGCTCCTCTACTTGCATATATACTTTGTCGCCTTGTCTCTCAACTCGTCTAAGTCTATTGTTGGATTTTTGCACAAGCTATCTGTGAAAGGACCAAGTTGTAGCATTGTCACCATCTAATGTAACCCTACTTCAGAATTGTGATTCTTGATGTTTAATGCCACCTTCTCAAATCTTTCGATGAATGTTCTCAGTGACTCTCGCTTCTCCTACCATATATTAACTAGAGCAAGGGCGAAATGGTGTGGGCAACTAGTTGTGATATTTGTGCTGAAGTGGGCCACCAACGTAGCAAAGCAATCTATCGACAGAGGAGGAAGCCTTAAGAACACCCTCACGGCTGCCCCTTTCAAAGACATAAGGAAATGCGATAGAAGATGGTGTCGTTCCTCTAAATTTGTGGTCTCGTCATATTTGTCTATAGTCAATCCTTTTTTATTACCTGGTAGTGGCACTTTAGTGATATCAGTAAAAAATAATTCTCCATGCTCAAGGGACACTAACACAAAAGGTGCTTTTAACATCATCAAATTAACGTCTATGGGAGAGAATACAAACGTCAAAAATGATCGGTGGCATTTTTGTAAATAAAGGGTCAAATTTAATGTACGTCCAGCACTGCCCCAACGTCACTTAACGTTGATTTCTCCCTGCCCCGACGTCAATCTAGCATAACGTGGGTCTCCCACGCGCTTGATATCACTTAACGTCGGGTAAGCACAGAATTGATGACCTCTTTTTTATATGGCAGATCTGCAACACAAAACGACAATGTTCCTCTTCTCGATGACCTCTCCTCCGCATTTCGCCGACCAGCACGACCTCTACAAGTGAGTTTTCCACCATGAAACTTGTTGGGTTTTGATTTGTGCACTAATTTAACCATTTTGAACCGATTGGATTTCGTTTTGGTCTTCATTTCACATTAAGCAAGGTTTTCTTCCCTTTTTCACCGTGAAGCTTTGTTTGCCGACAGCCCACCCTCCTTCATCTGCATCCTTATTTTTGCTAAAAGAGGTTAGTTTTTCATTTTCCTCTAGTTCATGTATGCGTTTATTTTGTATACTTTTTTGGTTTATTTTTTTTATTAGAAAATTTATGATTTTTGATGTATTTTGTTGCATGTTAAAATAATTTTAATGTATTTTGTTGATTTTTTTTTTTTGCTTTTTTTTTATTTGATATTTTATGATAGTTGATAAATTTAGTTTATAAATTTGGAATAAATTTGTAAATTTGTTGCATGTTAAAATAATTGTAATTTTTTTATTGTTTTTAATATTATTATTGCATTGTTATTTTATATGTGAAGATTTATTATAATTTTAGTCCAATATTTTAAGCGAACCTTACTTCCCATTTGAGATCTAATACACATGATTAAATTTTTAATAGTTTGTATTAAATCTTGAATTGTCCGATCAGACAGTTTGAAAAAAAAAATTAGTAATTGGCTATAACGTGTATATTGAGGTTTATGCATAAATTTGATAAAATTTCGATTAGGGCAATTTGTGTTGTTCTCTGGATGCATACTTGATTATGATCATGACTTATCTCTTTCATTTCAAGATTTTGTCAAATTTATAATGTTTGACTTCTTCGTATACATGTTAGGAAATTATGAAAAATATTTTTTTTTCGAATGGGTAGGGCCTTACCTTGTGAGAATTAGAAGTTTGAGATTAATGGAGTTTATTACGAAAATAGTATAAGTCGAAGCTGGATAAATGAGCATCACATTAGTGAAGATTATGAAAAGGGGGTTTCTGACTTTTTGCAATATGCTCAAGAACATGAAATCTTTGTTAATGGGACATATTTTTGTTCTTGTGTTCGTTATCTTAATCAAATACGTCACGACATGGGCACAATGTGTGATCATCCATTCATCTTTTATATAATGAGGAGTTATACACTTTGGACTTGGCATGAAGAAGTATTAGACAAGCCTACGATGTCATGAGGAACAAATTATGTAGGTGAAGAAGTATACAACTAGCTGAAAAACATTGATATTGTGTTCGGTAAACATCAAAAGAAGAAGACCACAGAGAAAAACATTTGGATGAAACGATCAATCTTCTTTAATCTTCCATATTGCTGAAAACTTGAGGTACGACATTGTAGAGATGTGATGCACGTTGAAAACATTGTATATGATAGCGTTGATGAGTCATAATTTTTCTCCATTCCCCTAACCTTTGTGTACCCATTTGATAGTTGTTTAGTGCTTAATTGTCTTCTGTTAGTTCATTTTCCTCAATTGGGCTTCATTGGGCCATTATTCTGAATTTTGAGTAATTTGGCATTAATTGGTCTAATTATTGTCTGTAATTATTTTTAGGTATTATGTGGAGCAAATTTTGGAGCTTGGATATTTATCTTAAGGTCAGAGAAGGTTGCCACGTGATTTCCACATCATTGTCACGTCTGCGCCATGTCAGTCAGTCCATCCACGTCATTGGGCCAACATTTTCAGCCCCTAGTGGCATTTTTGTAAATCTGAGTGACAGAATGACATTTTTGTAATTATGTGAATTTGTGATGTGACCACGTATAGGAAGGCTGAGTTTTCGTTTTCCAGCCACCACCATCTTCTCCACTCTCCATTTTTAGGTTTTTGAAGCTTTGAAGGTGACCCATAGAGGCACATGCTTATTTTTCACGTTTTCCACTCATTTTTTACATTTTATGAGTCATGGACAACACCATTGTTTGTACTCACGTTTTCTACACCTTGGGTAAAATTTATATTGAAGCATTTTTATTTTTGTTGGCTATTTTCATTCTTGCCCATTTCTCTCCTTGCACATTTTCGTTTAAGTTTTATGCACCAATTTATACTCATTTGAATGGTTGAATCATAAATTCTGTTGAACCCTAATTTGGATTCCATAGGGAACTAACTTTTTGCATTGATTCCTTGATAAAATTGAGATGAAACCATGAGATTGTTGGTCGTTTCTAGGTTTTGTTCGAATTTGATTCTGTTTCAGGCTGTGTTTTCATGATAAAATGCATTTTTGATGCATGCTTAATCTCAAATCCGTGTTTTGTGCACATTAATGGCTCGTATTCATGCTTAATGTTTAAGGGTTCTGTCACAACTTGCTTCAATCTGTGGGTGTTAATTGCCTGAAATTTGTTGTGTTTAATGACATAATGAATCTATGGTAATTTTCGCTTAGTTGATTACTTAGGGTTCATGAGAGCAAATAGGAATAGAACAATTAATTTGGTAATATGTGATTGGTGGACTTTGAATTGAATCAAGGAATCATTGCGTTTTTATACAACTGTTAAATTACTTTGTTTTGTGAATTAAATTTTGTGTGAATCCATCAAACCCCCCCTTTGGTGTTGTGTTTAATTCTGGAAATCAAACTGTGGATGAAAATATTGGTCGTTAGGAGACGACTTGGTTCAACTGTCACATACTACATTTATGTGTTTTAATTTGGTGGGGTACGACCTCTATCATCGGGACTTTACTAAACGTAAAAGGAAAGACCGAAGATGGAGTAAAAGCACGACAAGGTTGGACATGGGCATCCATTCTGAGTTACATCCACAATCAATTGGAAGACACACCTACCTGCCTCTAATCTGTCACACTCTTTCTTGAAAAGAAAAACAATTTTTTTGTCAATGTTTAAGAAGTGGGAAGGTTCCTCAAGGTTACTCTTCAAATATTAGTAGCCTTGTTTCTATACAAGATTTAAAGTTAGTTGGTTTAAAGTCCCATGATTGTCATGTGTTGATGCAACAACTATTACTAGTAGTTATTCGAGCCATCTTACCTCCTTTTGTTAGAGGTATTCTAACACGTTTCTGTATGTTCTTTAATGAACTATGAAAGAAACTTATTGACCCTCGAGTGATAAATTATTTGGAAAATGAGGCCATTAGACTATTGTGTCAATTGGAAATGTATTTTCCACCCTCATTTTTTGATATCATGGTTCATTTTATAGTTCATCTAGTGAGGGGAATTTGATTATGTGGGCCAGTTTTCTTGAGATGGATGTACCTAGTTAAGAGATACATGAAAATCTTAAAGGGATATGTCAAGAATTAGTATCGACTGAAAGCTTTAATTACAGAGCGGTACATTGCAGAAGAAGCCATTGAATTCTGCTCAAGTTATATGCCAAGTTGTGAACCAGTTGGAGTTCCTAAGAGTATACATGAAGGAAAATGTGAAGGCAAGGGTGTTCAAGGAGTGAATATTCAAAGTGTTAGTAGAAAAGAAGTTTATCAAGCCCATTTGTACATCTTAAACAACACTATAGAAGTGATTCCTTACATTTCACAACACATTGATGAAATGAAGTATGCACACCAACATATGAATGAAAAATGGGCACTTAATGAACATAATTAAACTTCCTTATCATGGTTTAAGAAAAAAATTTACATGATTCCAAATGTTTCTGAAACTCTATTGAGGCTAGCTCATGGACCGAACACCGACGTGATCGCATATGGCAGGTACTACATAAATAATTACTATTTCTATTCAAAGATGGAAGAAGAGAAAAGTGGAGTTCAAAATAGTCGGGTTATGGTTCAAGCTGAAGTTGTACATTTTTCTAGTTCTAAGGACAAAATTCCAATTACAGCATCCATGAGTTACTTCGGAATAATACAAGAAAAATGGGAAGTTGACTATCTAACTTTTAGAGTTACTTCGGAATAATACAAGAAATATGGGAAGTGTAAATGGGTTGATAGCAATTCCGGTGTGGGGACAAAAGACCTCGGTTTCACTTTGGTAGATCTTAACAAGATGAGATATACGGATGAACCATTTATTATGGCCAGTCAAGAAAGAAAATTTTTTATGTCAATGATCCAGCCAATCAGAAATGGTAATTGTATTAAAGGAAGAAGCATGCACAAAAATCATGATGAAGATTGTCTTGATCTACTTGAGACGGTGTCTTTCTCATTAGCAACCATTCAAGACAAGGTTGATGACATAACCGATGACATCCATGCTATTCGAAGTGTTCACAATGAAGGCATATGGGAGAAAACAATACCTTAATAGGTGTTTATTTATTAATATGTTCACATTTATAATTTTATATTTTTCGTGTAATATAGTATAGGTAATTTAGTATATTTTCCTTATTAACATTTTCTAACGATATGTTTTTCAAGTATGACGAGCTTTGGGTCAAGAAAGAGCGGACATGTTAGATCTGTGACTTAGTTGCCGAGTGTCATAAACTGGTAAACTAAGGTTGCTGGTCAAGATTGATCCCCGATCGGGAAATCCTAGTGGCCTAGGAGAAAAAGGTTACCATAACTATACAGGGATGTTGACGAAAACAAAAATCCCTATTGTGATTGCTTAGTGGGATGACGTCACAGAGGTTGACAAGAACCCCTATGGCAGGATGTTCTGGTATGTTTACTTATAGCAACTATATTGTTTATTATCTTACTTAACACATAACTTATTTGTTGTTTTGAACAACAAAATTTTGAGATTGCTCCGAACAATGAGTGAATTAGGAAGAAGGTGTTATCTCACATAGGCACCAGATGGAGGGACTTCAGGGCAAGGCTCACACGTCTATATGTGTTCAGAGACAGACAACATGATACTTGTATGAAGTACTAAATCTTTAAGGAGCATTGGATGTATTTTTATGCATGTAAAGAGTCCGAGGATTGGCAGGTTTGTTTATGAAATTTGTTTATAGTGACATTAGTCACACATTTTTGAATTAAAATTATAAATAATGTTATGTGTGTGACAGGAAAAAAGGATAGTAGACCAAGAAAGACCAAGGCCTAATGATACACCGCACGTACTCTCTCGAGGTGGCTATTCATTATTAGAGAAAAAAAATGAAAAAGTCTTATGCACAAGCCTTAGGACTTGAGTCCCGTAACAAAGTACCTGTAATTCCTAGGTACAAGCTGTGGAAGGCTGCTCGAACTAAGTCCGATGGGCACACGACATCACTATCAGCTCAAATGATATCACAAGAATAGTAAGTACATCCCGTATTCGAGACCCATAGTTCATATGCTTCCCCTTTATGATTAAACTTGCTTATATGGTGCATGATGAGTTAGTTGAGCTAGAGACTCAAGGTTTGTTTGTTGGTCATGGTCGGAACGATATACTGACAACGACAATTGGAAAGCCAAAGCACTCAAGACGTGTTCGTGGTGTTGGAGGTTTTATTGGTCTTCGAGATTACTTTGGTCCTCCACAAAGAATTAATGCATCATTGAGTCAAGAGGCCATGAGGAAGATGGAGCAAGAAATGGAGGAAAAAATGAACCAACGCATGGGAATTATGGAGCAATGCTTCATAGAACAACTTCAACAACAACAACAAATACAAAGAACACTTGAAGAAAAATATTCTATCCATGCAGCAGTAGAATATGGAGATCCCAACTCAAGCTCTTACAGGACATCGTGTGAGCACAAAAGGCTCATGCTCTGTTGTAGATCATACTGACTACACAATTCAGTATGCGCTATTGGTTGATGGAGATCGTCCGCACGTAGTGGCCATTGGACGACAACTTCAAGGGGGGAGACTATCCATGGTGTTCCTCTACTGCCCCAGTACGCGCGTGTAACGATTGATGAGATTCAAGATCCCCATGCTCAAGTGCCTTTGCCAACTTCAGAAATCCAATTCGTTGGGAAGGCCTTAGGCACATTTATAGCTTAGCCTAAAGCATTGATGATGCCATACTTTGGCCCACAAAAGGTATTAGGGCATCATATTCTTAGTAGTTCAATCTTAGTATTTATAATCTTTTTGATTTTATACCTTTCAAAAATCTTTACTTCAGTCCACCCGTCCTAAAATGCGTCAACGTGTTATTCGTGAAAATGATGACATGGCAGAAGCAGAAGATGAACCTCTAGGGAAGCTGCTCACAAAATTACACAAATTAAAGAGAGGACCGGTAGTGCTAAAGTGGGAGTTAAAAGTATTTGGCCTTCATTGTCATGTCCTATTGTACATCAATTTGAATGATGAACTAGAGATTGTTGCGGGAGACAAGATGTTAAATATTTCAATTTTACAACTATGGTGCATGTAAGATTTTTTATTGTATTCCACATTTAAAACTTGGAATTGGTACTTTTAATTTATACCTAACTGTCTTATTGTAGGTAAATGGACAAAGTAATTGTGGAACAAGGTCGAGCTTCCATGTATGGATTCATTGAACCTCAGACCATCCAAGCTTCTAGAAACACACCTGATCACGTTAAAACGGTTTTGTAAACATGGATGGATGAGTCAAACAGAGAGATTTACAGTGTCGTACATTAATGGGTAGGTGTTATTACTTATAATATTTGATGAATTATTGTTGAGTATTCGACTAAGTATTTGTGATTGACGATAGGTCTCATTGACAATTATTCGTCATCATTTCAAATCAATGCACAGTTGTATGGTTTTGCTCATTCATTGGAAGATTAAAAATGCTTTGAAAAACATGTTACAAGAATAAGTGTTACTTTTTTTTTCATATCATGTATTTAGTTATATTAAAACTAACCTATATTTTATGTTTCCAAAATTTCATTAGAGTGTGGGTGAGGCCAGAGCACAACAGATTAAAGTATTATACCAAAAAGTTGTAACTCATTCATTTACCGAGTTATTAATTTTTGCATGTCAACTTATGAATTTGATATGTGATTATTTTCTTTGTCACCTTTAGTGTAACAAGCAACAAGATTCATGGGAATATGGGTATTATGACATGTCTTGTATAAGAACAATCATTCGAGTTGCAGTTAAAGATGATTGGATAAAGGTAATAATATATGTATATATCTTTAAGATATTATAAAACATATCAAACTTTAAACAATGATATTCATGCATAATGACTTTGTATTATCTTTTCAGCGCTTCAAGAATTCATCACCTTTATCCGATGACACTACCCATACACTAAGACAGGAGTGGGCAACATATTTATTTGGAACAATGGAGTTAGGCATTAGAATAACATTAGAATTTTATTTTCAAAACACCGTAGAACAATTTTCTTGATGAAATTTTACTTTTGTGGTAATTGTAAAAGTTTAGACAACTTTACAATTATTAGTTAGAATTGTAAATTCACCACGTTGCTGGAATATAATGTCAACTATTCGGGGACTTTTCTGTTTTTTAGGTGTGAGAATTTGTAAATATAGCAAAACTTAAAAAAATAGCTAAAATTGACGTTTGTCAATTTTAGCAATTTTCCCCCTCTAAATGGTGCGAGTTGAACGTTGGGTGGCATTCGAACTGACGTTAAGGGACATTGGTTACTCATATTTTTGACGTTAAGTAATGTATATTTTTCTTTCGGACGTTAATTTTAATGTCACCGAATATGACTTCGGTATTTTTACAGACGTCAAAATTCAAAAATAACAAACGTTATGAGGACTTTTTGTGTTAGTGGGAATTGATTCCCCTGTGGAATCAATTCCAACACCCTCAAGAATTGATTTTGCCTGCTTCACACAATGTTGGAATTGGTTGCAACATAACCCAAAACTGATTCCAATACTTCAACATGACTCATCTTGGTCACATGGAGCTGTAAAACATGATCCAGCATTCTAACCTTCCTCCAACCATTTTTTGCATCTTTCCTTCCCATTGTACCTTCACATGCATGGAACGTTCAATTATAGCAAAGGTGTTTCTGTAAAACAACTTTGGTTACCCTCAAATCTTCACAAGTACAGAGGGATGGGATTATGGAGTAATCTCGCCATTCATCGCTCGTAAATGCCTCTAAATACTGCAAAAGGAAAAAATATTGTTGGTGATAACCTCTATCGTGGGTAGTTTCAACAAGATGATGTTTCTATATAAAAAATTAGGAGAAAGTAACGTGAAATGAAATTTAATTTGTAGAGAATCACCGGTGCACCCGAGACATATACTGTCGAGGTAAAAAGACACTACTTTATGCATTGGTTGTCAACCCGAGGCATATTTGAATCGTTACTGCCTCGGTTTCCACCAACTGAGGCCTAATGATGCATAAAAAAAATTAAATACAATTTATGCCTCGGGTTTGGTCCAACCGAAGCAGAAAGTTAGATTTACAACCTCGGTTCTGGTTCAATCGAGGCATATTAGTTATTAAAAAAAATCATTATAAATATAGTTTATGCCTTGGGTCTGGTCCAACCAAAGTAGAAAGTTAGATTTACTGCATCAGTTTTGGTTCAACCGAGGCATATTAGTTATTAAAAAAATAATAAAATTCATTATAACCTTCTACCTCGGTTTTGGTTACAACCGAGGCATAAAGTTGTCATTTCTTTTTTAATTATGGTCTTGTTTTATTCATAATCACCACATTTAACTTGCAAATTTTCAACCAGAAAACCAAAACCAACCAAAAACAAAAACCAAATGCTATTCAAATAGAAAATGTGGCAAAATACTTAAATACTATTCATATTAATGTAGCATTCATCACAATCTCATATGCTACCATAAACAAATATACTAAGTACTATTGTACATTTGTATGATGTACTTTGCACAAGCTATCCTTAAATATTTGATGGACTTGGTGGGGATTGATGTAGTGGTACTGAATCTTTGCACACAAGAGAATAATTTAAATTAGTATATAAAATAATACAAAATTGAAGATAATTTGATATAGTGAAACTATTATCGTTTCCCAACCACTTGTGATACAGACATGTGCAACGATTGATATCCATTACATTACATAGTAACCACACTCATATGAGTCAGTTTGTAAATTACACTACAATGAATGCACAATTATAAGTAATTGAGAAAGAAAAGAAATTGAATAACTATAATACTATAGACCAAAATAGCAAACCTGGAGGCCCAACCATGCTAGCCTTTTTGTCATAGCAGTTGATTTCCCTAACAACATGCTATGTCCAGCAATTGAACTATGAAAAAGGTAAGGTGTTAACGTACAATTATATAAGAAAGAAAGTTCATAAAAAATAAGTTCTTACCAATCTATAACTTGTTTGAGATGGTTAGGGGGAGGCCTGTGCAAGGAACAAAGCCACACAACAATTTTGTCCTTCATGGAAATCACGTTCACATTCCTCACAACACTCTTCTCTCTTTTTTTTCACAGTAGCCACACACTAAACCACCCACTAATGTGACACACTCTTCTCTCTTTTTCCACAACACCCTTGCATGATGCATGCATCACTAAAACACATTCTCATCTCACTACACCCACGACCCAACACTCACACCTCACTAAAACAATCACTCATAGGACCTAAACCCAACACACACACTCACTTCTCACAGTACCCACACCTGCATAATTCACTAAACCCCACTTACACCATGCATGCACCCACACACTCAAAATCTCACTCACACTAATGCCCATCACAACACACACACACACTTAAGGTCACCACTCTTGCATCACACCTTAAAAACTAACGCCCCTCACTTGCATCTTATGCACCTCATGCACACACTAACCCACTACACCCTTACAACCTCATAACCACTAACTACACGCTAACCCATTCACCTAACTCTACGCTAACCCATGCCAGCCTAACTAATTCCTAACCTTTTCATTCAACCCAATTATGTCGCAGCGGAACAACGATGATGGTTGGTCGAAGAAGAAGAAGATGCAGTGGCGCTGGAAACCTCCTCGACGGTGCAGTGGCGGTGCAGGCGGAATGAAGGGCTGGCGCGTAGTGGAAGAATGGATCAGGTGTGTGGGACGCTCGGAGAAGAAGAAGAAGTGTAGAACATTTGCTACTGCGGTGTGAAAAGATTTGGGTTTTTCTAACCCTACGAAATGATACTACCTTGGTTATTTCGAAACTTAGGCATATTGGGTTGCTCATATGCCTCGGTTGGCAGGAGGATCGATGCATAAGTCATATACTGCCTCGGTTATAAAAGAATTGAGGCATATTCCTCTAATAAAATAAAAAAAATTAAAAAACTGCAACTTAATTACATCGGGTAAAAAGCACCTGAAGTATAAAAGCTATTAGGCCTCGGTTCAGCGGTACTCGAGGCATAAAAGCATGTAAAAAATTTCAAATTCTGGGAAAGTGGGAATTGTCAAAATTTTTTAAGCTATATGGCTCGGTTAGAATAGCATCCGAGACATAAAAGTTGACTTTAATTACAAAAATGCCACCGCATGTTTATATGCAGCGGATGCGCAAGAACTGAGACGTATACTGTGATGTAAAAACTCTTAAATGCACTAGTGAATTTAACTTACACACAAAATTTCTAAGTTGTATTCAAAAGGAAAAAATATTGTTGGTAGGTAATAACCCCTGTCGTTGGTAGTTTGAAACAAAACAATTTTTTTCTAAAATTTGTAATATAGAAGACATCATATACTTATAAGGAAACTATAAAGTGAAATGAATTTAAGTTTATTGAGAATTTAACTTACATACAAAATTCATTAATATAATTGGAATTTAATTAAAAGTTTCTGAGGGTAGTATGAAAAATGGAAATAGAAAATAATGAGTTATGCGATAAAGAATATGATATAATATAAGAGCTAAATGGCAAGAAGCTCGAAATAGAGATTTAGAAATTTTTTGTTATATAACTGTTAACATTATAAACGGCAAACCATAATTCATCATGTGAACAAATAAAGGAGTTCATTTGTTGTCTACTGCATAATATTGTGAACAATATTGATACTATAGCCTATCACTACGGTAACGTGATTGGTGTTGTTTATATGTTATCTCTCAAGCCACATATTTTTGAGTGAGCTGGCTAGAAGTTGCAGTTCATAGTGGTTCTCAAATTTATTTAACGTGATTGGTGTTGTTTATATGTTATCTATGTATATTTTTTTCATCAAAAATTAAAAAAAAAATGTGATTTTTTAGTTAAGCTAATATTTCTTTTTTGGAATATCTGCAAAATCTATTCGCCACATAGGTGTTTTTGTTTATATTTTTACAAAAAAGGTATCTTAATAAAATATACTCAGAATTTTGATTATGGTTACTTAAATATATTTAAAATTTTGGTAGTAGAAAAAAATAATTTTCTGCTCTTTCCAGAAATAGCTTAAAGTCTTCCTTTTTTTTCATAAAAGGTAAATACATTAAAGAAATAAGAAAGTATTTATAATTAAAGAATAATTTTTATGGTAAACAAACTTATATAAGGGAAAATTATCTTTTGACAATAAATTATTTTACAAAGTTGACAAACTTTCTTTAAATATAATTAAAATTAATTAACTTTTTAGTTGTTAACTAAAATAAAATAATAAAATAATATTTTTTTTACTCAAATTGAAAGTTTGTCAAACTTTGTAAGAAAAATCTTTGTTAATTTATTATTTTTCTATATTAATTTCTGCCTTTTTATAAAAGTTACCTGAATATAAACTAATGTTTAACATCATTTTTAGAGAATGATATTAATAAATAATGATGTGATTTAAAAGAAAATAAAAAGTAATTATGACTTTAGACTTTAAGTTTAAATCTAAAATTGGAATTAACCTTTTCTCATAATATATTTGTTCTCAAAATTTAAAAATAATTGGATATAATATTTTTAATTTATTTGGATTAAATTTTTTTACGTGTTAAACATATTCTATTTAAATTATTTATATTTTTTGACATCATTATATTAAAATAATTATATTTATTATTTTTAATATTTTTAAATAAACATGTACCAAAATTTAAAATAGAAATAAATTTCAGTTCTATCTTCAAAATTATTTAACAATTTAAAATATATTTAAATTAATTAAAAATAAAATAAAAAACCAGTACAGTTGTCACGTACAAGCAGGCGTGACATTGGTAGTTAGCAGGAAAGTGACATAAGTGCAACATGTTAGTTGCGAGAAACAACGTGGGAAACATGGTAAGCTATGCGGATACTCGGCGTAGGAAAATTCATCTAAATTGGTTTCCCGAATAATATTTTGTTAAAATATTTGTTCGATCCCAAGTGCGGATACTCTGTGTTGGAAAATTCATCTAAATTTTATTTTTGTGCCGAAATAAATTTCAATTTTTGTCAAATTTTTTTTTTTAATTTGGTCTTTTTTTATTAATATCGTTAAAATCATTAATGATTGTGTGTGTCACTTTGTGTTTTTTTTTTTTCTTAAATGCTCACATATTAACCTAACAATATGCCACGTGTTGGAGTCAATGTTTTATATTCAATTTGGTTCTTATAGATGTTATTTTTGTTCAGTCTCAATTTTTTTAGCATGAACCAATTTTATCTCAAATTAAGATCAATATAATTTTTATATTAAAATTCACATTTTTTATTAAATATAATAAAATTCATATCATTATAAATTTTATATAAAATTTAAATTTGATCTAATTTCGAGAGGAACAAAATTGTTCAATTTTAAACAAAATTGGGACTAAATTGAACAAAAATAACAAATATAGGGACTAAATTGAATATAAAGCATCGACTCTAACACATGGCACGTTGAGTTGAGACATGAACATTTAAAAGAAATTAAAAAATAAATAAATAACCACGAATGACATGTGGTAGTCACTCTTCATTACCATCAATGATTTAAACAGTTTTAGTGAAAAATGACCAAATTGAACAAAATTGACGAAAATTAAGACCTATTGAACACAAAAATAAAATTAGGATTGATTTGACAAAACTTGACAAAAATTGGGACCTAAAAGATATTTTAACCATAATAATTTGTTATAGTAAGACAACGATGTCAATGTAGGATAAAGGTAGTAATTCTCTTGTATCGTATTTGTTGGATAAATATATATCTTGTACCCATTTTTATATTTATGCAGGTCTATTATGTAAATACTTGCATATTTTTTAATATTCACATATATATATATATATATATATATATATATATATATATATATCATATATATATATATATATATATATATATGGGTACCTAGAGGTATTTATAAAAAAATTAATATTTAACAGCATATTTTAATCATAAATCCAAATAAAATACAATAAACAACATTCATAATTTTCAAACAAAGTCAAAATAACTCATTGAAATAGTGTTTATATGACAATTTACAAATAAATAGATATTGTATTTTAAAACTAATTAATAATTAATAACTTATTCAAAATCAATATGTTAATATTTTAATTATTTTTTTTAATTTTTTTAATTTAAATTAGAGTATAGTAAGTATAGGTATCCACGGGTACGAATACTATGATACCTGACTCGACTTGTTAATATGCGAGTATAAAAAATACTTGTACCCGTTACCTGTAGGTATCCATTTACAATATTTATTTCCTACTTGTTGCGACTTTTATTTGTTGGTTCCCACAAGTACGAATTTTTTTTACATCCCTATTAAATAGTCTCATTGAAGATTATTAAAAATGTTTAGTGATGTTTATGAGTTTTTATAATTATAATGGAATTGTTATAGAATTTTGAAGGTTACTTTTATTCATAAAAAAGTTTGAATGCCTAAGTTAAAAAAATAAAAGGAGATATGAATTTAATTGTTAAATTATTTTTCTTTTATTCTAAATTTTATATTACAAAATATCAATTTTTTGGATTATCACTAATAATTAAGGATGACAAATAAATCCATCCTCGTGGATATTGTCGTCATAATAGATATAAAATTGTTTTGTATTTATTAAGTGTATCAAATTATGCAACTAATACAATGGACAAGTCTAGATATTGTATCCCATATGGGTTATAATGTAGTTTAAATTAATTGATTTATTATTGATAAAGGATGAGAATACCAAAACATTTTTAGTTTAAAGGAAAATAAATGTCGAATTAAGATATAAAATATAAACAAAATATGATGTAACACCCTAGGTGGATATTACTTGATAAAGCAAAATATCTTATAATTTATTGAAACCCAAAATAGTAAATAAGGTTCCAAATGCGGGAAAATTTAAAACTTATATCTCGGCGGTTATATTACGCTGTGACATCTTTATTAAAAGATCATAGTAGAGAAAAGCCTCATAATGTTTATTACAACATGTTTGAAATCGAAACATAGAGTAAATCATCGCATACTCTGTCCCACTCAATCTCTACGCATCAGCATGCTCACCTGGATTCACAAATGCTCCCACATGACAAGTCACGCGATCATCGCCAAACACAAACAAAAAGGGTGAGCTGAGAAAGAAAAATATAAGACAATTAATGAATAATACAAATTACCCCTCACCCAATCTATCTTAGCCAATTTTAATTTATTGACTTCTCTATAATTATTCCTATCACAATCTCATAACTTGTATGAGAAAGATTCATTTACAACCTTGTCTTTAGAGATTATCATGCTCCCATGAACCTACCCGCTTGTGGTCCAACCCTGTAGACCTCCCTGCCCGTAGTCCAGCTCTACGAACCTACCCGATCGTAGTCCAACATGCGTGAACACCTACTATGAACCTCCATGCTCATAGTAGCCTCAAGTGTGAGCACGAAACATACGAACCTCCCTGCTCGTATCCCCATACAAAAGTATACAAAGATACGGACCTCCCCGCCCGCATAAATCACGCATCTCACATCTCCGTTACGTACCTCCCCGCTCGTAACTTAATCTAGCATATCCTTGACCAATCCAACAAAATCATCCATACAAATCCATCTGCAACGGACCCCTATCCTGCACTATCGCCTGACGCTGCGTAAGCGCCGCTAGGCAAAAAGTCCTCCAGACCACGTGGCGGTAACGCCCTGCCGCCCAACGCCATCTCCCTCTGCCCCCCCTATTTGTGGCTTATCACCTAGCGGAGCATCCCCTACCGCTAAGTGTCACACCAGTAAAGTCATGTTTCTACTAGTTTAAGCATATCAACACGCTTTCTAGTACATCCAAGCATTTCAATAATACAATCAAACCACCACTTTCATGTGAATACAATTTTCATATCACGTAACCCAACATAACAGTTTGCTAAGGACAAATCAAAAAAATAAATTCTCAAGCATTCCATCTTAAAAATAATGCACCACTTTAAGCAATTTAAACATATACTTGAAATAGGTGAAGCTTTATACCAGCAGTCCAGACATACATGAAATCATACAAAATCCACAACACTATGATACTCATTCATTATTAAGCCAATATGTAACTAACCCATCCGTGAGTACTCTTAAAGGTTTTAATTGACACTAACAAGAAATCATACATATATTTAGAATACTCCAAATAACAATCTTTGAAATTTCTAAGTCATGCAATTTATTTAGTGTGTTAATAGAACCTATCTTAACTCCTTTCTTCCAATATTTTAATCACTTCAAGTTTCTTATGACTCCTTAACTCTAATTCATACATCAACACATCCAATTAAGTACCCTTACATCATGCAATCACACTCATTTTCATACTAAAAGCTATCCATAGCATCCACAATGTCAATTTTCCACTGAGCATGCCAAAACACTATTGGTCTCTCGGTATCGCTTGGCGGCACGTTTTATACTGCCAGGCGGTGCATCAAGAATCTGGGAAACTCCAGATTTCCTCGCACCTGCAAAAAAACCCTAATATCCCTAAATTCCCAAATCAGTATTCCATTAACAATTCAACCACAAGTATTCACATATTCAACATGCACTCACAATTCTATTAATCTAACCGAAGTCTTCCAATAACAAATTTCTAATTTCTGTACGTTATAATTAGTAATCAAACACAAACCCATATTAATCTCGTATTTACACACAAACCCCAATTTATCAAATCACCACCAACAACCTACATTGTCATCCAATTATGCCAAGAAACATATTATCAAGTTCATATAATTGCATAATGCCAAACACATCATAAAGACATCAAAAACACATCGAACTATGCGATTCCAATGCGTGTCGCCTAGCGGTTCCTCATTGTCGTTAGGCGGTTCATCACAGAACCCAGAAAACCATCAAGAATGGTTGTGTCGCCTGGCAAGGCCTTCTTGGCCGCCAGGCGGTTTCTGGGCAAAAACCCAGAACGTACGAAAATTCACGCAAATTGAAAGGAGATTCAAACATTCAGGCCATGGAATCATTCAGAACAATATAAACAAAACTAAAACATGCATGAACAACTCCCCTTACCTGGTTTCCTTGCTCCCAAAAGCAAATCCTAATGGATTCTTCTTGTATTTAAAGGTTCCACTCCTACTCTCTGTCAACACTCAAATTTTCTCTCTGGATCACTATGTCTTAGTTCCCTCTCACTCTCCATGCTGCCAAAACTCAAGAACTCTCTGTTTTCTCACTCACCCTCAATTTTTCCAGCCCAAAAAATAATTAATTGAAATTAATAGTAAGTGACCATTATTTTGCTTTAGTTGCACCTCAACTACTTCCAAGCTACCCTTATGGTTTCTCAAGGAATTTCAAGAGGTTCTTGGTTTTCTCCTTCCTTTAGCAAAATATTAAAGCATAAAAAAAAACCACTCTTGTTAACCAAGGTTCGAACCTACATTCTACCACCTGCCAAGCATATGCATAACCATCAAGCTATCGTGTAATTCATGTTAATTCACTCATACATAAAATGTTAAATTATACTTCCGTATTCACAATATAATTGTAAGGCAAAACGCAATTAAAATATTAAACTACGACACACACAAAAGACTCAAACTCAAGTCCTCTCCACATCACTCCACACACTCAACCACTTGAGCTACCATTGTTCTTTGTCTAACACTTGTCAAGAATTTTTCTTAGGGTATTCTCAACCCACATTACTTGCACTTTATTAATTATTATTGGTTATGAATTTCCTAGGTCTTACATCTAGCATAATGGAAACAAAAAAACTTGATTGAGAAAAATATAAGATAAAATCTTCACTCAGATTGGGTTTCATGATCCAATTTAAAGCAAAAACACCAAATAATATTCTTCTAATTCCTACACTAGCATTCACACCTTATGTAACATGTCCTAATGTCTTAGCGGCAAGTCTAAACTTTAATAAGAACCCTAATGTTTTAGACCTTTCTTTATTAAGAGTTCACATTAATGATCAAAATTCCAATGTTATGAATGACCAATGATGTAAACTACGTCTAGATGAACAATCAATTAGTTGTGCACTCTAGTGTAGAATCTAATATCATGTCCAATAATACGGTGGAATGTCTCCAACCTTTAGAATGATGGAAAACAAGAGTGATGGAAAAAAATTATATTGAATAGTGGAATTCTTAGAGAATTAAGAATACATTAAACCTAACCCCCATGAAGGAGGGAGTTAGCTATTCCTAGACATACTTAACATAAGATTGATGTTAAAATTGAATGTCTCCAACCTTTATAATGCCCTTCTACCTTCAAGTGAGAGATATCAAGTTTATTTCTCTCCGATTGTATGTTTTTGACCTATATCAGACCCTCAATTTATAGACTTCATAATTGGACGTGATTTGGTACTTGAATAAATTGTAAGAAATAATCCTTGATATATATCTTTTAATCCTTGGAGATTTCATATCTTTGAATTATTCTTCAATTATTATGACTTGTAATTTGAGTAACCAACTTTGTAGATTATTGATATTGTTGATAATTCTTCATTAATCAATATTCCACTTATTATATTGATAATCTCCCCAAATCTCTGAGATTTCTATCTATTTGCAAAATAGAATTCACACATTTATCTTTTCCACTTTTGTTGAATAAAACCTGAAATATCAAATAAAATCCAAAAATTAAATAATTATAAACATAAAAATAAACTAAAATTAAAACATGATAATGTCAATTATAAAAATACCCAAACTTAAAAATTTTCATGTCCTCATGGGAGCTTAGAATTTTTTTATGTTAAATACTCTCATTAACTGATTAATACATTTTTAAGAGCAACTGACTTTTGAATCTTAATTGTGCCACATTAAAGAATTTTTCTTGTTGCTAAAAGTTCGAAACAAAATAGTGTGACTTTCATGCATCCACTTAATCATCAATCATGATAAGAATTAACAATCCATACTTATTGAAATAACTCACAACAATGCAGTTATTTCACTCAACACACATGTGTATAGTAATAATAATCATTCACACACAACATGTTATAAAACCACTTCATCAACTTTTGTCCATCATCTAAGTTATAAAATTCACTTCATTGGTAAGATAAAAAAAGGTCTTTCATAGGCTTGTAATGAGGCTTGGCTAGAAAAAATATTGGTTTTTCTAGGAATTCAACCACACCATTAAGCCTAAGGGAACAAACACAAGTGAATGTTTTTGTGAGTATGCTCCATTTTTTTTTTCATGTACTTCATGCAACCCTTTTCTATCACATAAAATTATTAGCTATCCTCCTTTTCTTTTTCCTAGGGTAGGGTTTATACAAAAGCCTACCCAAACACATGTGAATGTTTTTGTGAGTATGCTCTACTTTTTTCATGTACTTCATGCAACCCTTTTCTATCACATAGAATTTTTATATATCCTCTTTTTCTTTTTCTTAGGTTAGGGTTCATACAAAAGCCTACCCCAAACTTATTCACTTTGTTGGGATATAGTTTGTTTACAAAAGCCCACCCTAAACTTATTCAATCTCATACACTTATAGGTGGTAGGATGTTTACATCCTACCTAAACTGATCTCATCTTATACCTTTATTTCACTCAACATGTACATGTTCTCTGTGTTAAGGTGTGGGACAAAATATATTCTCTTTAAAGGCTATGGGTAAAGAATGGAACAATTATGCTCAAAAAGGGTAACAAACAATTAATTTAAGATTGGTCATTTGGATAACTAGCTTTAACATACCAAACAATGCATTTATCCTTTCTAACCAATTATGTGATTTCATTAACAAGAATTAGGCAAAAATCAATTTCATGGAAATAACTACTCCCTTACAACTCTTTACACATAAGCTCATAATACTAAAAAAATTTCAAAAGTCTAGTTTCACTCTCACATTTGAAAAAGGACTGACTATCATATCATCATACCAAACTATCTTTCACTTAAAGCATGTAACAAAATATTACAATCAATATGCACAATAATGATGTAAAACAATCAATGCTCATGTGTAGTTCATTTTAATTTATCATTACATTAGTTGACAATGTACATTGAGAACATGATTTAGCTCAGATGAAGCTTAAGAAAATGGTAGACACGTGTAAACAAAAAATAAAATGCAGAAACAAATACAATAAATTAAAATTACTCAAAGTAATAATACAAAATAAGAAAACTCCTTGTTCTTCGTTGTGCGAGAAGAGATAACTCATTGGGCGAACTACCTTGAATCTTTCAAATTCTGAAAATAACTCTATCATGTATCCCTTGCTGAGCTAAATGATATTGTTCATTGGATGAGTGGTAAAAATAGGGACTAAATGGTCATTGGGCAACTGGGATCGCCTTGCGAGTATGCTATTACTGTTTCTTTTTAACTAAAATTAAAAATTTAAATGTTGGGTTGCCTCCTAATAAGTGCTAGTTTAACGTCTGATAGCTCAACCCCTGATAAGCATGGTTCATGATTTGTTCTTCTGGTGTGATTCTTCTCTTGACACTTGTATCATTTCAACTTTTGACTAATCACTAATTTTATTGTTTTAGAATAGGGCTTTTCAATCTTTATTTTCCCACCAGCTTTGATCTCTTTAATAACCAAAAAATTTGGTCATTTTTTCTTCATTTTTCATAAAAAGATGTTCGCTTACATTTCTTTAACATAATAGGTTGGCTTGGTCTGAGTTTCGTCCCTTCCAACAAGGCATGGTGATTAACTAGAACATCTTTCTTCTTCTCCGGAGGAGGATCCTTTTCCTTTTCCTGTTGTGGAGTAAAACAACTGGAACATTCTTTCAGAAACCTTGAAAAATGCCCTTGCTTACTTGTCACATATAAAACTTCCCTAACGGCATGGATATCCTTCAGTTCTGGATTATAGGTTGATTTAGAGATATTGAAGTTTACCTCCTCCTCTTGATCTTGATTTTAAGCTTACCGCCATCAACATATATGATAACTTTAACGATTTTCATGAATGGTCTTCCAAGGATGAGAGGAACCTCAACATCTTCCTTCATATCGAGTATGAAAAATTCCATTAGAAAAGTGAATTTGTCCACCTGCACAAGTACATCCTCCACGACTCCATAAGGGTATTTTATTGATTATCCGCTTGTTGTAAAGTCATCCTAGTTGGTTTGACTTCAAGGCCTTAATTTTCTCAAGCATAGATAAGGGCATTAAATTAATGCTAGCTCCCAAGTCAATCAACACCTTCCCAATTATCAAATTTCCAATTGGAGGGAGAGCCTTCTAAATGATTGCACTACAGTTGCCTTGAACCTCAATGATGTCTTTTTCTATGTACTTTCTCTTCTTTGTCAGCATATTTTTCAAAACTTTTGCGTATGTCGATGTCGGCTATATTGCTTCATAGAATATGATGGTTTAATTGGAGCACAATTTACGATTAGTCTTCACACTCAATTTAAACCAATTAAATAGAATACAAACCATAAATCAAACCACAAATTATTAAAACAGAACACAATTAAGCGTTAAAGAAGTAGCCATACACAATCCAACCTAATTACATCAAACCTCCAATAAGAGAACTCAACCACTCATAATGATTAGCAAATTAATAAGCTCTAAGAATTGCTGATAATCTCCCATACTTCTCTCTAAATATGTTCCAAGTGTTAGAAGAAGAAAGGTCGTAGTGCCATATGAAATTGAATTCCTAAACCAGAGGTAGAGCCTTGATTGTCTTGAATCAACAAACCTTTTGAGTTAATAACTCCTCTATATCAATTTTATATAGATTTCCTTACCTATTAGTAATAAAAAATTTGGTTCCATCATTATTGTTAACTATACATTGGCCTTTATTAAACTTGATACATTACTCATTATTACACAATTGACTTATGCTTAGTAAATTGTGTTTCATACCATCAACTAAAAGAATTGTGTCCCTGCGGAGAACAAATAAGAGATGTAAGACACAACCTATACTAAAATTTTTTATTAGAAAATATGTCATTATCACTACAATCCTTTTTTATTTATTATTCTTACTTAATTTGGTCGAGTAGTGTTAGAGGAGGGCCAACCTAATTGTTGTTGTGTAACCGAGCTTTGAATCACCAATAGAGGAGATTCATCTGCAAAGACTCTCTGACGCTCAACTCAGTTATAGAGGATAAGTGGATATATGAGAGTAAAGTATACGAGAGTAAAGTAATTATATGATATTTTTATAATTTTTGTAATAACATGTATTTATAGACTTCCTGTGCCATAAGTAAAACAAATATATCGAATAGATATTATTACTTAAGATACTTATTATATCTTAAAAATATTATATAATGAATTATTATATCATAATATCTTAATGATGTTAAATAATAAATTAATATTATTATAATATCTTAGAGATATAACATAATAACTTATTATATCATAAGACATTAACCATAAATATTTTGGAAACATTTCATAATATCATAATATCTTGAGGGTATATATATATATATATATATATATATATATATATGTATATGTATATACATATATGTATATGTATATACATATACTATATACATATATGTATATGTATATACATATATGTATATACATATACATATATGTATATACATATACATATATATATATATATATATGTGTGTGTGTGTGCTATTCTATTGATCAATCCAAGAATTCAATCCTTACTACAAAAAGTGTTTCACTCAAGCACATTAATGTATAAAGATGTGTGTTATTCTCTCTTCTACTACTAACACACAATTTTACTTTGCTTTTCATTTCAAGAGCCAAGAGTTATCAAAATATGTAATATTAACAAGGACTTTATTTAGGGATTTGTTGCTAGGCTAAGAAGGGAATTAGTGTTTCTAGGTAGCATGAATGAGCAAAAAGAGAAACCAATTAAACATCACAATCTTAACATCTTACTTTATTCTATTTGAAAACTAGAACACAACCAAAATACCAACTTGCAACCACACTATTCTTTTTTTTCTTTTTCTTTTAAAGATGGCACATATACAAGAAGGCACCACATCAACCACAACTATTTCTAATATGTTCCTTATGCCTCCTCTTTTTTTATAACTTCCCCTACACTTGAATCACATTGATAATGTAAGATGTTTGCTCTCTCCATTTAAGGTATGGTGGTCAATCATTTTCAACAAGACTCGAGGGTTCAAAGATGAAGGAAATGTGATTTTAATGCTCAAGGGTTGCATAAAGATTTTAGACTGGAAAAACAAGTTGGCTTTATGGGTCAAAAATGGTGCAAGGAAAGAGAGGCAAAATACCTTGTTTCTAAGCAAGCATGCAAGTGAAGAACATCTAGTAGTGAAAATCAAGCAAAGCTAATTTTGGGCTACGAAAGCTTTGCCACGTCATTTGTTCCACTTCAGCCCTATTTTCATGTCATCATTTGGGCCTATAGTAGCAATTTTGTAATTTTGAACATTTGTGGTGATGTGACCACATGTTTTGCAAGGTTTTAGGTTTTCAGAACCCTTCTCTTCCATTCAATCTTCTGTTTTACGTTCTTAAAGCCTCCCATGGAGAGCCATTGAAGGCAACCACACTATTTTCACGTTTTGGTTCATTTTGAACAACACCCAACTTAGGATTTTATATTCTAGTTTGATTATTTTGGTTTTTGACTTATTTTCTCACCTTCGATGGAGCATTTTTGTTCTGCACTATTTTATTACATCATTTCTATGGCTTGCTAATTTCTATGTTTTGACTTCTTTAAGATAATGTAATGAAGCTTTGAGGTTCTATTTTTATTTGTTATTTTTGTTTTGTCTTCATCATTGAATCTATGTTTTGATGATATCCTTGTTCTATTTATGCTTAATAATCAGATTGGGTGTATGTGTTATAGGTTGGGTTGTGTTTGTGCTTAATGTAGCTTGACTACCACAAATTCATAGATGTATGCACTACTTAATTGTGTATTGAAACTAGTTGTAATCTTCGCTTAATGGGTTATGTTCAAGTGGATTGACATTGGAACAAAATGAATTAATTTCATGACCTATGATAAGTGAATTGCATTTGAATCAAGGAGTAAGTTCGTTTTAATCTTTGTTTATTGATTTAGATTGCAAATTTGTTGAATTTGGTATTTTATGAATCTGTTAAAACCCCTATTTGTTTGCAATTGGAACTTTTGATTAAAAACATTGGTCACAAGGAGACACTAGTGCAATAAGAGCTTTTGGCCTCAATTATTTTCGTCATTTTGTCTCGATTTTAGAACCTAGGCATATTGGGGCGAGGCCAAAAGGGGCCTTTTGGCCTCGGTTATCACCCGAGGCCATAGAGGCATTTTTCTCCCTCGGTTGCAAAGGGACCAGAGCCATAGAGGTGGCTCTTTTGCCTTGGGTCTGCAATAACCAAAGCCATAGGTTCACAATATTTTTTTTTAATTAAAAATTTTGCAGAGCCTTTGGCCTCAGTTATAGTAAGAACCGAGGCCATATACCCCATTTTTGCTTCGGTCTTGATAAGAACCGAGGCCTATTCTACTATTTTTTTTAAATAAATTTTTTGTTTTATTGTGATTCCCACATTTAAACCTACAAATTTTTTTCACAGACCAACACAAACTAGAACAAAATATTTTCTCAAACATCCACAATCCAAAAACATTTAAAAGATAATTGGAATATCCACAATCCAAATACATATATCCTAATCAATACTATTGTACATTTGAATTATGAATTTTGCACATGCTAGTATATTGCAAAATAAGACATTAACTTAAGTTAGTGTATAGAAAGACAACTTTAGTATACTATCTACAAAATAAGACATTAATTTAAGTTAGTATATAGAAAGACAACTTTAGTATACAAAACTTTAGTATATTGCAAAGTAATTGTTTTAATTCAAATATATATTATTGTTTCCCAATTAGTTATAATACGAGCATGCACAATGGTTGTCATCAATTGCATTATATAGTAACCATACTCATATGAGTCAGTTTCTCTATTACACTACATTATATCAACAACGTTAAAATTAATTAAGGAAGAAAATTAAATCAAACAATTATAAATATATGGATAGAAATATCAAACATGGAGGGAACACCATGCAAGACATTTTGCCTTAGCCGTTGATCTACCTAACAACATGTTATGTCCAACAATTGAACTATGATAAAGGGAATAAGTTAGGATACTTTTATATAACATGTCATATTCATAAGATTGAGATGGAGGTTTCTTACCAATCTATCACTTGTCTAAGATGGTTGGGTGGAGGGCGGTGCAAAGAGCAAAACCACACAGAAGGTTGTCTCTTAGGGAAACCACAAGTAACTGCTAATGACGCTTGAGAATAAAATAAATTCATTGTTATACATTAATATGACAGATTATATTCATAAGTTAACAAAAATCACTTACCCCGCAATATAAGAGACAAAATAAACCTGGAGGGAACACCATGCAAGACATTTTGCCTTAGTCGTTGATCTCCCTAACAACATGTTATGTCCAACAATTGAACTATGATAAAGGGAATAAGTTAGGATACTTTTATATAACATGTCATATTCATAAGATTGAGATGGAGGTTTCTTACCAATCTATCACTCTTCTAAGATGGTTGGGTGGAGGGCGATGCAAAGAGCAAAACCACACAACAAGGTTGTCTCTTAGGGAAACCACAAGTAACTGCTAATGACGCTTGAGAAGAAAATAAATTCATTGTTATGCATTAAAATGACATATTATATTCATAAGTTAACAAAAATGACTTACCCCGCAACATAAAAGACAAAATAAACCTGGAGGGAACACCATGCAAGACATTTTGCCTTAGCCGTTGATCTCCCTAACAACATGTTATGTCCAACAATTGAACTATGATAAAGGGAATAAGTTAGGATACTTTTATATAACATGTCATATTCATAAGATTGAGATGAAGGTTTCTTACCAATCTATCACTTGTCTAAGATGGTTGGGTGGAGGGCGGTGCAAAGAGCAAAACCACACAGAAGGTTGTCTCTTAGGGAAACCACAAGTAACTGCTAATGACGCTTGAGAATAAAATAAATTCATTGTTATACATTAATATGACAGATTATATTCATAAGTTAACAAAAATCACTTACCCCGCAATATAAGAGACAAAATAAACCTGGAGGGAACACCATGCAAGACATTTTGCCTTAGTCGTTGATCTCCCTAACAACATGTTATGTCCAACAATTGAACTATGATAAAGGGAATAAGTTAGGATACTTTTATATAACATGTCATATTCATAAGATTGAGATTGAGGTTTCTTACCAATCTATCATTTGTCTAAGATGGTTGGGTGGAAGGTGGAGCAAAGAGCAAAACCACACAACAAGGTTGTCCCTTAGGGAAACCACAAGTAACTGCTGATGACGTCTGAGAAGAGAATAAATTAATATTTATGCATTAAAATGACAGATTATATTCATAAGTTAACAAAAATGACTTACCCTGCAACATAAGAGACAAAATAAATTTCTTTTTCGCGTTGAAAGCATCCGATCACATATGATTGGATGTCATCAAACTTGTTGCCTTCATGAGTGAGTTGGGGGTCTACAAACCCATATAGATCATTCAACCTCATAGTTTCAGTGACACCAAACAAATATGTAAACATAAAATTGATTTGATATAAGTAAATAGATAAATATATCATATAACTATATATAATGACTGAAAGACTTACATCATCCATAATTGAATAATCATAATATTCAGTTCCTCTTTTCCCCGTGCAAGCTCCTTGACATCTTGGGAATGCAAGTAAAGTGGGATCTCAAGGTTTCTCCCAAAAAGTTAGCATCCCAAGGAACCTGCATCGACTTATCATCTATGATTTCTGCAAGTTGGAGCAATGCACCAAGAGAATCGTCCAAAGAGAGAAGAATCTTCTTTGGTTGAGGTTTTTCCTATATTGATGCAATTTTATTTAAAATGGAATATAATTTAAGTTTGAATATAATAAACATGTAAACTTAAAAATTTAGTATATGGTGGGTTTAAGAGTCTATACCGGGGGGTTAGAAACAACCAAATCTCTAGGTTAGGCGAGGAAACATTGGAATGCTTGTGCCACAATATATACCTCATTTGTTGGCACAAGAAATAAAGCAAACGACACGAGAACCTCCTCTATCGTGACCTTAACCTCATCCTCTGATAACTCCATGCCATGAAGAATTGTGGCTTCCTCGAATACTTTTCCACGAGCCATTAGTGTCTTCTTTGTACCATCCCAAATATATAGCTGACATGGATGAGTGTCATCCATGTCATCCCCGGGTGGAGCTAAACAACTCCCCTCTCCGCTTCTACCTGTTAGAGTCAACGATTTATTAATGTTATTCAATTATTTATTAAATATCATTTATTAAATTCATAACTTATAGAAAACAGATTTACCCGTGGGAGGCACAAATGGGTCTAGTTCTGGCGGAGGATCCACTGGCGAACGAATGCCATAATGCTCAAATTGGTGCATAAGTTCTTTTCTCACACTCGTAGTGATTATTTCCTGCATTCTTTCTTCATAATCAGTATCATGACTGCATGAAGACTAACGAGAGGAGGAACCAAAAAATTGGCGTATGCCGACTCCTAATCCAGCACCACACACACGTCCAGGGTGCTTAGGCTGTCCAATTGCAACAGCAAGTATGTCATGACGACCTTCTGGAGTGAATCCTCCTTGGGAGCTTTGCTCAACCAACGAATCCTGTAATGTAACAAAAAATTTTATAAAAAATAATACAATATAAAACATGAACGAGCTATTTAGATAAGAATTATATCTTACAATTTTCTCAGAGATTTCTCGTGCAGATTCAGAAGTGTAGTTGCCCGATGTGCGTAGATAGGATAACTTCAACTTTTGATGACGTGATGGTGGTGAAGGAGGCTCAGTATCTTCACCTTCAGAAGGTGGGGGCCTAGATTTTCTCTTCAAGTTTTCTATACCCACCACGAGAAAATATGTGCGGGTTTTTATTTTGAGCACTTATGCTTTAAGTCTTTTCTCTCTTTTCCTGTAACATATAAAACTCACTTTATGAATTAGTTCAATTTTTGCATAATTATCAATTGTGCAATTGATGATTTCAAATAAACATACCTATCATCCCTCAGATGTCCGAAGCTCAAGAAACTGACTCGAGGTGTCTTCATCAATTCAAGTGTACTTCAACAATGGATTTTCATTCTTTTTAGATCCAAAGACATACCTAGACGTCAACTTGGTCTTAAAACCATGAAATTTCTTAGCCACCGATGACACACATTTTTGTTTAAGCGTCGCCATATTTGGAATATCAAATGTTAGTTGCAATATAGAAAATGTCATCAATAATATTTAACATATTATCAACAAAATCAAAGTATAGCATTAATAACATTAATATTAGTTACCAATAAATCATGCCATACCATTTCCTGATCAACTTCAGTGACATGATCAAAAGATGGAGTAAGGATTGATATTCTCTCTCGTGCCAGCATTCCTAAATAGCTTTTGAAGACGTCTACATAACGACCACTAGGCATTCCAGTGTCGACGTTAATATCAACAAGTGTTTTCTGACCATTAGCTCTTCTAATCAAGAGATATCTCAACCTAGTGGCTCCTCTGGTGGGTCTCTTAGCGGGTGCTTCATCCTCTAATGAACTATGATGTTCAGCCATATATATGTGAAATGAAGACATCACAAAACATTAATAAGCAACATATAAAATCACATATAAAACATTATTTAACAAAACAACTAAATTTTAACAAGAGCACAAAATTCATACATAAAGTTATTGATTGGTCATATGTATATTCCTTCATCGTGATCTTCTCGAATTGCTTGTACATCATCAACTAGAGCGATTTCATCAACATTGATCATTCTTCTAAATGGTGGGTGACAACAATATTAAAATCACTCAGATTCTCTTCATTAGGATTAATTTGTTTTTTCCATGAAGAGCGACAAACCAAAGTTCAGACGCAGGATCTTTAACATAGAAAACTTGAGATGCTTGTTGTACCATGATAAATGGTTCGTCTCGATAACCCACTTTTCAAAAATCAACTAGAGTCATTCCTAATTCATCCATTTCGACACCCTCTTATTGTCAACCCACTTACATTTGAACAATGGAATAGTAAATATGGTATAATCAACCTCCCATATCTCTTGTATTACACTATAGTATGTCATTGATCCAAATACAGGATTTTGATCTTTAGATGTAGAAAATATTACCGACTAAGCTTCAAGGCTGACTCCACTATTTTGTATTGTGTTTTTATCATCCAAAGACTTCGTATAGAATGTGAAATTATTGATTTCATAACCTGTACAATAGATGACATCAAATTTCAATCCATTCGCTAACCACATCAAAGTCTCAAAACATTGCGAATCTTTCAAAACCTCAGATTTAAACCAAGGCATGAATGTTCTATTATGCTCCATCAAATGTCATTTCTCTGATTGTCTTTCACAATGACTTTGTGTGTAAATAAGTAAGGCATTACCTCATTTGTGTTGTTCAATATGTATAGATGTGTTTGCAATAACTCTTCGCGATCTTTGCTAACCACACTTACACCTCAGATGCTGTTACTTATAGAACATCTGTTCAACCATGATCTCTGAGGAACTCCTATAGGTTTTGCTTTTGCCATGTAATCTGAACAAAACTCGACACTTTCTTCAGCAATATACCTTTCTATCATTGAACCTTCTGAACGATATTGATTTTTCACATACCCTTTCAAAATCTTCATGTAACGTTTAATGGGATACATCCATCTTAAGTATACTAGTCCACAAAACTTGATTTCTCTCACCAGATGAACCAATAAATGTATCATGATGTCAAAAAATGATGGAGGGAAAAACATCTCTAGCTGACACAAGATGATAACAAACGCGTTATAGTTTGTCTAACATTTTTGGGTAAAATTCCATGAATAGCTACAGGTAACAATTGTTGCATTAAGATGTCGCAATCGTGAGACTTTAGGCCAACAAGCTTCAAGTCTTGCATGGACACTAAACTCTGAATATTTGAAGAGTATCCTTGAGGTACCTTGACACTCTTTAAACATAAGCAAAACCTTATCTTCTCTTATCTAGACATAATATAACATGCAGGGGGCAAATAAGTATGCCTACCAACCTCCCTTGGTGCCAAGTCTTCTCGGATCTTCATTTCAACCACATCCAAACGAGCATTTACTCCATCTTTTGTCTTTCCCTTAATGTTAAGTAGTGTACCAATCAAGCTATCACACACATTCTTCTCTACATGCATGACATTTATGCAATGCCTAACTTGTAACTTCGACCAATATGGAAGATCAAATAATATTGATTTTTTCTTCCAAGGGCACGATGCAGATGACTTCTTGGACGTTTTACCAAATACATGATGTAATTTATTAACTTTTTCATGAATTTGAATGCTAGTTAATGGAGTTGGTGCTTTCTCATTCTCTTGATGTCCATTGAATGCTTTCTTTAACCTTTGATAAGGATGATTAGCTTGTAAAAACCTTTGATGGCACAGATACACGGTCTTCCTTCCATTTTTCAACTGATGAGATGTAGTATTTTTTTCACATATAGGACATGCTTTATGACCTTTGACATTGTACCCCGACAATTTACCATATGCTGGAAAGTCATTAATGGTGCATAATAACAATGCAGGCATCATGAAAGTTTCAAAAGCAACAACATCAAATACTTCAACACCATCAACCCACAACAACTTCAAGACTTCAACTAGAGGATTGAGATATACATCTATGTCATTTTTAGGCTGCTTTGGACCAAATATCATCATAGACATCATCATGTATTTTCTCTTCATGCAGAATCCAGGAGATAAGTTGTAAATGAATAATATAATGGGCCAACAACTGTGGTTTGTACTTAAATTACCAAATGGATTCATTCCATCGGTAGCTAAGGCAAAACGAATATTTTTACATTCTTCACCGAACTTGGGAAATTCTTGATTAATATTTTTCCATTGCATTAAATCAACTGGATGACGAAGCAGTCCGTCATATCTTCTCTCAATTGCATGCCATCTAAGGTTTTTAGCGTCTTTAGGATTTGCAAACAAACGCTTAAGTATGGGCACGATTGAAAGGTACCAAACTACTTTCAAAGCATATCCTTCCTTCTCTATTTGACCATTATCTTCATTGTTTCTTTTCTGCTTATACCGTGATGACCCACACTTTGGACATTTTTTCAAATCTTCAAATTATTTGCTGTATAATATGCAATCATTAGGGCATGCATGTATCCTTTTATACTTCATACCCATCGTACAAAGAATTTTCTTGGCGACATAGTTTCGAGTGGGTAGAGTATTTCCTTCGGAAAGCATTTATTTCAAGAGCACGAGCAATTCTGTGAAACTTTTATCTGTCCAACCATTGGTCGCTTTCAAATTCATAAGTCTTAAAACCGCTGATAATCGCGTGAACTTAGTTGAACCGACAGACAACGGAGTTTCCGCATCAGCAGACATCGTCTCACACACATGCGCTTGTGCAAAAACTTCTGCGCCAACATCTCGTATCATGTCCTCCATATTGTCTTCTTCTACTCGCTTTTCACATCGCTCTTCCCGTCGCTCTTTCATGGTGGAATCGACAACATGTTTAGTTCAAGAAACAGTTGGAAAGTCTATTAATTCACCGTGCCATGTCCATATTGTATAACTTCAAAGGAAACCATCACAAATAAGATGTTCCCTAACTTGAGTTGCATTCAATTTTCTCCCATTCAAATAGTTGACACAAGGACATCTGAACTTCACCTCATCATCACATCTCCCCTCATAGCGTTGCGCAAAGTTTATAAATTCTTCTACTCCATTCTCATACTCAGTGCTGATACGTGGTAAACTAAACCAATCTCAATCCATATATATGTATATTAAAATTGCGTGAACAATTTCAGTAATCTTTGAATCAATGCTCACATCGTAATCAAGGTGTGACCTTATCCCATTTAAGAAGATTCACTTTCTTTATTTTATTTGTACATATTACTTTTAAAATACATATCTTAAATTTTACCAAATTTTGCCAATATTTCGTATTGGCCTTTAGGATTCACGAAATGAACGTGATTATAAACCACAATCAAATATGCACCAAAAGATGAATACAAAACACACTTGACAAATATTCATGAATTTTAAGATAGGTATTTTAAAAAATATATATGCACTAATAAACTACTAGAAAGTGATTAATCTTCTTAAAATGTCCAATCGGATAATTCAAGATTCAATACATTTAAATTATTAGTATTGTATCACCTTATATCTAATTTTAAAAAAAATGTAGTTTCTTCAAAATGAAAACTCACGGACAATACATAATTTTCGTATTGAATCTCAAACGGGAAACTAAGACTAACTCACAGTATAAGAAAAACAAACAACATATTTAAACAAATAATTAACCACATATATAAAATATAAAACTACTACATAACAAACTACAAAATCATAGGAAAATATTAGAATTAGGACCTATTTAATTATATTGTTACAATTTTCTTAAATTCAGATTCAATGCTCTAAATTTCAGACCCAATGCTCTTAAATTGAGACCCAGTTCTCTCACAAAACAATCCAAACAATTTCAATCCCAATGAAAATCCTTACTTGCAATAATCAAAAATGAAAATTAATATATTGAAAACGGAAAACGAAACAAAAACGAGTTGGAAACTTACCTTGGAGGAACGGTGGTACGATAGTTACCGAAAAACGGAGAAGGAGGTGCCCGAATTAGCCGTGCACGAAATGATTATGGACGAAATGGAGGTGCAACACTAGCAAAGGCGACGTCGCGACGGTGGCCGGAGGATCGTGGTGGCAGCGATGGTGGAGTGTGGTGGCAAGGAGAGAGACGAGAGAGTGACGAGAGAGATGACGCAAGAAATGGAGGTGCAGCGCTACCAGAGGTGACGCAGCGACAATGGTCGAAGGGTGTGGTGGCTGTGGTGGCAGTAGAGAGAGACAAGAGAGTGTTGTTGTAGAGGTACGAGGAAGAAGAAGAGAAAGGGGGTTCACGAAATTGAGCCCTCAATAAACTGTAAGACACGAGAAAATTAAAATAATTAATTATTTATTTATTTAAGAAATGCAGGTAGTAGAAGCCTTTAAGGAATTTAATGAGGAGGGATATGATGTGGAAAAGTATTAGATCAAATGCTTGAGAGTACTTAGTTGCGTGAGAGGACTTGGGTTAAAGTCCTATCTATGCCAATTATGTGATGTTTGTTTTATTATTAATTTTAATAACATGTGAGAGCATGGGAAGTGATAATGTAACTCTATATTTATAAGAATTATCACAAAATGTAAATTTGGTTGGTTGGTTGTGCTTTGACTTTGTATTGTGAGGGTATGGGTTTGAACCTTGGTGAACCAAACTTTAACTTTCATTTTGCTAAATAGTTGATTGTGGCATGAATGTGAAAGGGTGGAGGAAAACCTAGTAGAAGGGTAGCCAAGAGGGGCTGAAAAATCATTAAATCATGGGCCATGAATAACAATTAAATCGCCATTAAGTTAAATTTGCATTTTGGCACTTAAACCTACCATAAAGATACCTATATAAAGAGAAATTGAGGTTTGAGAGGAAGTTTTTTTGCATATGTTATTTTGGAATAGGCTTAGGGGTACGAAAATCTAGAGTGAACTGTGAGGATTACGACAATTGAGAGCTGAATTGGGAAAATCCAAAGAGATAGCATTGGTACTCCAGGGAAGATGCAATATTCAAATTAAAAGCCAAGGAAATTCTAAGTTAGGGGAGTTCTTTTGTATGCTTACATGCTTCTGAATGTTGGGTACTCTGAAATGCATGTATGGAAGGGTTTGGTTATGAATTTTGGTGCTATACATGATGTGAATTGAGAGTTGGAGTGCCTTGATAGGGTTGGATTGAAATGCTTACTCATGTGTATGAATTTGATTGGGTTATTGCATTTTTTGGGTTACTATGCCTTAAACTAAATAAAATGGGAATTGTGTTGGTTTGTATTTGTGCCATAAGAGTTGTGCCTAATTCCAAATTGCAAGGTATGAGTTTTTGGGATATGAATTTGGTATGGTTTCTGGTTTTTCATGTGCGTAACAGTGAAAATGTCTGGTATTCTCGCTCAAGCGAGCAAGGCTTGCCTAGGCGAGAAAATCATAAATGCCAGAATATTTGTACGTGAGCGTCTCGCTCAGGCGAGGGTATCTCACCCAGGTGAAAACTCGAAAGAGTTAGGTGGCTCTGCTTGAGCCCCTCGCTCAGGCGGAGGGTTTTATTCTTGGGCGAGTGAGACTCTCGCTCAGGCGAGAGGTTCTCGCTCAAGCGAGAAGTTGTGCAGTGTTTTGTGGTTTAGCTTAACTCACCGCCTAGGCGAGTGTTTTGGTGTTAGGCGAAGGGCGATCTCGCCCAGGCGAGTAGATGCTCGCTTAAGAGAGGCTTCACAATGAACCACTGTGGCACGCTCACTTAGGCGAGGAAATTTAGCTTAAGCGAGACAAGCCTGGTCGCTTATGCTAAAGCTTTTAGCGCAAGCGAGTTTAATGCAATTTATGTGTATTGTTGTATGCATTGATGCGAACATGGATCAAGAGATGTTGTGCCATGAGTGGGTAGGTTCATGGATGGTGGTAACATGTGATGGTATGAGCAGGGAGGTTCATACCCAATTACTCTCCTGTGGGGATACAAGCGAGGTAGGTTCGTATGTTTCGTGCTCCCAATTGAGAGATGCTGCGTGTGGGGAGCTACGTAGCTTGTGGATCACATGTGTGGGACTACGGGCGGGCAGGTCCATAGAGTAGGACTACGAGCGGGGAGGTTCGTAGAGGTAGGACCACGAATTGGCAGGTTCGTGTGAGCATCATAAATCTTGACTCCATGGCTGGCTTTGTTGTTGAATTGGATGTTGGAAAGCCTTGGGGGTATTAAGTATTTGACCATGATCTAGCTATGATACTACAATTGGGTGTAATTAAATTATTTGTTGATATGTTTGTTATATTCTTTTGAGCTCACCCTTTTTGTTTGTTCTTGGCGATAATCGTGTAATTCTTTACACGGGACCAGTTGATGATACAGGTGATGATGCTAACACTTGAGACGGAGAGAGGGCCCGCTTGGGGATTTTGAGCTAGGAATTTCTTATGATTTTTCATTGTTTTGTCAGATGTTGGATCTTGTAATAAAATTACTATTTTAGCTTTATTTAAATTATGGCACGATTATTAATGTTTTAAATGTTCCCGCATTTTGGGAGTAATAAAGTACAACATTTGAATTTATTTATTGATTTATTTTAATTATGTAATTTCCAGTAGGGATGTTACATTTGGTATCAGAGCAAAATTTTTTAAGATTTTTGGGAATTATGGGGAGTGAGCTGACCGTGTTTCCTTTGCGAAACTATTGTGTGTTATTGATTGTTAAGAATTGTTGGTTCTCTTTTATAATTAGAGCTGTTTAATGTGAACAACTGAATAATGTGGCGTGCACAGGCTATGGCTAATAGGAGACGTAGGAATAATATTGGGGCTGATGAGATTGCCAATGCAATCCATAAGATGGTGGACGCGATGCAGCCTATTGCAATGCAGCCGAGGGCGATGATTCCACCTGTCAGACCAGTGACGATGGAGGACTTCATGCGTCACAAGCCGGCGAAGTTCACCGGCAAAGCCACCCCGGATGAGGCAGATGCATGGTTGCACGAATGTGAAAAGATATTCCGGGTGATTGAGTGCACAGAGGCTCAGAAGCTTACCTTTTCAAACTTTTTTGCTGGTGATGGATGTAGAGTATTGGTGGATGGGGATGCAGCAGCAAATGCAGACCCGAGGGGAGGAGGAGAATTGGGAAAACTTCAAGAAAAGGTTCCTGGAGAAGTATTTCCCCAACAGCGTTAAACATGAGCGTGAAGCTGAGTTCCTTACCCTGCAACAGGGGACTATGTCAGTACATGCATACGAGGAGCGTTTTGAGTATTTGGTGAGGTTTTACTCACAGGCAGTTACGGAGGAGTAGCATTGCAAGAAATTTGAAAGCGGCCTGAAGCATGAACTGAGGTGTTTCATTATACCACTGAGGGTCAGGGAGTTTCCCGTCTTGGTCGAGTAGGCCAAGAGTGTGGAGCAGCTAGAGATGGGACCCAGCAGGGTCAGTCGATCATAGAAGACCAGTGCTGAGGGCAAACAGCAGAAAAAGCCCTATAGTTGACTGTCATCATCCTCGCAGAAGTTGCGGTGCTAATATTATGGAGGAGAGCATATGAGGAGAGATTGTACTCAACCGGCGGGCAACATGGGAAACAGTGCTAGCACTCGCAATTGCTATGCTTGTGATCAACTGGGGCACTTTGCTAACAGGTGTCCTAATAAGAAAACTACTACCGGAGCATGACCTCCACCATCCTCGTCAGATAGGCCTAGAGTAGCAAGCCGAGTCTTTGCCTTGACCAGCACGGAGGCCACTCGGTTAGGTAACCTCATTCTGGATTACTGTGTATTGTTTGGTAACAGTGTGTTAGTGCTTTTTTACCCAGGAGCTTCGCACTCCTTCATATCCCACGACTGTGTGAAGAAACTGGGATTGTCGACTCGTGACCTAGGATGCGAGTTGATCATCTCTACACCAACATCTGGACAAGTTTCAACAAATTCAGCCTGTGTCGGATGCTTGATGGAAGTAGAGGGCAGGCGGTTCAAGGTGAACCTTGTTTGTTTGCCTCTGGAGGGACTGAAGGTTATATTGCGAATGGACTGGTTGTCTATTAACCATGTGGTGATTCATTGTGGACGACACATAATTGTGTTTCCAGAAACTGAAGGGATAGAGTTGGTGTCATCACAAGAGGCAGTGAAAGAGATGAGGGGAAGATCTATTTGCTTTGTGATAGTGGCTCAAGAGAAGAAGATAAGTACAGAAGAGTAGATCAGTAGAATACCAGTATTAGCTGATGTTTTTCCAGACGAGATACCTGAGCTACAACCTAGCAGGGATATAGATTTCTCAATTGATCTAATCCTTGGAGCGGGTCCAGTGTTAGCAGCACCATATAGAATGGCACCGACAGAACTGGCAGAGTTCAAAAGGCATATCAAGGATTTGCTAGAAAAGAAATTTATCAGACCTAGTGCCTCACCGTGGGGAGTTCTAGTGTTACTAGTGAAAAAGAAGGATGGAAGTTCTCGGTTGTGCGTCGATTATCGACTGTTGAATAAACTAACGATAAAGAAAAGTATCCACTACCGAGAATTGATGATTTGCTCGATCAGCTGAGAGGGGGCAGGTGTGTTCTCTAAGATCGACTTAAGGTCTAGCTATCATCAGATCTTAGTCAAGTCAGAGGACGTTTAGAAGACAACTTTCCGATCGAGATATGGGCATTATGAATATGTGGTGATGCCATTAGGAGTGACCAATGCTCCAGCTATCTTCATGGATTATATGAACCGAATCTTCCACCCCTATCTGGATAGGTTTGTAGTAGTGTTCATAGATGATATTCTCATTTATTCTCAGAACAAGGAGGAGCATGCAGATCACCTGAGGATTGTGCTGGAGGTATTGAGAGAACATTAATTGTATGACAAACTATCTAAATGTGAGTTATGGTTAGAAGAGGTACAATTTCTAGGGCATGTTATCTCTTCACAGGGTATTGCAGTAGACCCGAGTAAGATTGGGACAATGCTAAAGTGGGAGAGACCTCAGACGGTAACCGAAGTCAGAAGCTTCTTGGGGCTGGCAGAGTATTATAGGAGATTTATGGAAGGGTTCTCAAAAATGGTGAGTCCCTTAACTCAGTTCACTAGAAAAGATCAACCCTTCTCCTAAACAGAGAAATGCGACGAATGTTTCGAGGAGCTAAAGAGGAGGTTGACCACAGCTCCGGTGCTTGTTATTCCGGATACCAGTAAGAAATTTGAGGTTTATTGTGATGTATCCTACCAGGGTTTGGGTTATGTGCTGATGCAAGAGAAGAGGCCAGTAGCTTATGCTTATAGACAGTTAAAGGTGCATGAGAAGAACTACCCTACCCATGATTTAGAGTTGACTACTGTAGTGTTTGCTCTCAAGACATGGAGACACTACTTGTATGGCTCCTAGTTCCAGGTTTTCAGTGACCACAAAAGCCTTAAATACCTGTTTGATCAAAAGGAGCTGAATATGAGACAGCGGTCATGGATGAAGTATCTCAAGGACTACGATTTCGAGTTGCTTTATCATCCTAGTAAAGCAAATGTAGTGGTGGATGCCTTGAGTCAGAAACAGATGCATATATCAGCAATGATGGTGAAGGAGCTAGAATTGATTGAGAAGCTCAAGGACATGAACCTGGGTATACAATTGGGTGAAGATTCCATCAGATGCAGTGTTCTGACACTGACCAGTGATATCTTGGAGACTATTCGAGATCAGCAAAAGAATGATGCTGAGCTGCAATAGTTTGTGAGTTGGATAGGGACCGAGAAAGGGAAGGATTACAGGATGGGGTCAGATGGTATCTTGCGGTTCAAAGATAGAGTTTGTATGCCGGGAAACTAGAGGTTGAGGAAGCAAATTATGGAAGAATGACACAAAAGTCGTCTTAGCATACACCTATGTATGACTAAGATGTATCAGGATTAGAAGCAATCCTTTTGGTGGAATGGTATGAAAACTGATGTTGCTGACTTCGTGGCATCATGCTTGGTGTGTCAGAAGGCCAAGATTGAACACTAGCGACCAGGGGGCACACTAGAGCCGTTAGACATCCCGCAATGGAAATGGGATAGTATTGCCATGGACTTCGTGACTCACTTGTCGAGGTCGGTTAAAGGACATGATTCAATCTGGGTGATAGTAGACAAATTGACTAAGTGTGCATATTTCCTCGCCATAAATCAGAAGTGGTCTTTGGACAAGTTGGCCGAGTTGTACGTGAGAGAAGTGGTCAGATTGCATGGTGTGCCAACTAGTATAGTATCAGACAGAGACCCGAGGTTCACATCTCGCTTTTGGCAGTCTCTACAAGCAGTATTGGGGACTCAATTGAGGATGAGTTCTGCATATCATCCCCAGACTGATGGGCAGTCAGAGCGGACAATGCAGTCATTGGAGGATCTCTTACGAGGTTGTGTGCTGGACCATATGGGGAGTTTGAGTGAGATGCTTCCATTGTTGGAATTCACTTACAACAATAGTTATCATTCCAGTATAGGAATGGCACCCTATGAGGCCTTGTATGGGCGACGATGCAGGACACTGTTGTGCTGGAATTAGGATGGTGAGTCCTTGGTATTGGGACCAGAATTCCTACAGCAAACTTCTGAGAAGGTTAAGGCGATTCAGGAGCAAATGAGAGCTACTCAGAGCATACAGAAGTCATATGCAGATAAGAGGAGACGACCTTTAAAGTTTGAGGTAGGGGATCATGTGTTCCTCCGAGTAACACCGACGGCGGGTATTGGAAGGGCTATCAAATCAAGGAAGTTAACCCCGAGGTTTGTTGGACCCTATCAGATATTGAGAAAGATTGGCGCTATAGCCTATGAAATTGCCCTGCCACCACACTTAGCGAATCTGCATAATGTATTTCACGTTTCCCAGTTGAGGAAATACATAGCAGATCCATCTCATGTACTGGAGTCAGATGATATTCAGATCAGGGAAGACTTGACAATAAACACCGGACCGGTGCGGATTCTCGACTGTCAAGTGAAGAAGCTGCAGGGGAAGGAAATCAAGACTGTGAAAGTACTTTGGGATGAGTCTACTCATGAAATGACCTGGGAGATGGAGCATCGCATGAGGCAATCCTACCCGCAATTGTTCTCTGGTAAGTCCTATTTTCGAGGACAAAAATCTTTAAAGGTGTGGGGAATGTAAGACCCGAGAAAAATAAAATAAATAATTAATTATTTAATAAAGGTGGATAGTAGAAGCCTTTAAGGCATTTAATGAGGAGGGCTATGATGTGGTAAAGTACTAGCTCAAATGGTTGAGAGTACTTAGTTGTGTGAGAGGACTTGGGTTCAAGTCCTATGTATGCCAATTATGTGATGTTTGTTTTATTATTAATTTTAATAACATGTGAGAGCATGGGTAGTGATAATGTAACTCTATATTTATAAGAATTATCACAAAATGTAAATTTGGTTGGTTGGTTGTGCTTTGACTTTGTATTGTGAGGGTTGGATTGAAATGCTTACTCATGTGTATGAATTTGATTGGATTACTGCATTTTTCGGGTTATTATGGCTTAAACTAAATAAAATGGGAATTGTGTTGGTTTGTATTTATGCCGTAAGAGTTGTGCCTAATTCCAAATTGCAATGTATGGGTTTCTGGGATATGAATTTGGTATGGTTTCTGGTTTTTCATGTGCGTAACAATGAAAATGTCTGGTATTCTTGCTCAAGCGAGCAAGGCTCGCCTAGGCGAGAAAATTAGAAATACAAGAATATTTTTATGCGAGCATCTCGCTCAAGCGAGGGTATCTCGCCCAGGCGAAAACCTAAAATAGTTGTGTGGTTCTGCTTGAGCCCCTCGCTCAAGCTGAGGGTTTTATTCTTGGGCGAGTGAGACTCTCGCTCAGGCGAGAGGTTCTCGCTCAAGCGAGAAGTCGTGCAGAGTTTTTGTGGTTTGGCTTAACTCGCCGCCTAGGCGAGTGTTTTGGTGTTAGGCGAAGGGCGATCTCGCCCAGGCGAGTAGAGGCTCGCTTAAGCGAGGCTTCGCTATGAACCACTGTGGCACGCTCGCTCAGGCGAGGAAGTTTAGCTCAAGCGAGACAGGCCTGGTCGCTTAAGCTAAAGCTTCTAGCCCAAGCGAGTTTAGTGCAGTTTGTGTGTATAGTTGTATGCATTGATGCGAACATGGATCAGGAGATGTTGTGCCATGAGCGGGTAGGTTCATGGATGGTGGTAACATGTGATGGTATGAGCGGGGAGGTTCATACCTAATTACTCTCCTGTGGGAATACGAGCGAGGTAGGTTCGTATGTTCCGTGCTCACAATTGAGAGATGTTGCGTGCGGGGAGGTACATAGCTGGTGGATCGCATGTGTTGGACTATGGGCGGGTAGGTCCGTAGAGTAGGAGTACGAGCGAGGAGGTTCGTAGAGGCAGGACCACAAACGGGCAGGTTCGTGTGAGCATCATAAATCTTGAGTCCATGGTTGACTTTGTTGTTGAATTGGAGGTTGAAAAACCTTGGGGGTATTAAGTATTTGACCATGATCTAGCTATGATACTATAATTGGGTGTAATTATATTATTTGCTTGATATGTTTATTATATTCTTTTGAGCTTACCCTTTCTGTTTGTGCTTGGCGATATCGTGTAATTCTTTACACGGGAGCAATTCATGGTACAGGTGATGCTACTAACACCTGAGACGGAGAGAGGGCTAGCTTGGGGATTTTGAGCTAGGGATTTCTTATGATTTTTCATTGTTTTGTCGGATGGTTGAACTTGTAATAAAATTACTATTTTAGCTTTATTTAAATTATGGCACGATTATTAATGTTTTAAATTTTCCCGCGTTTTGGGAGTAATAGTACAACATTTAAATTTATTTGTTATTATTTATTTATTGATTTATTTTAATTAAGTAATTTCCAGTAGGGATGTTAGCGACGGTAGCCGGAGGGTGTGGTGGTAGTGGTGGCAGTAGAGAGAGACAAGAGAGTGTTGTTGCAGAGGCACGGGGAAGAAGAAGAGAAAAGGGGTTCGCAAAATTGAGCCCTAAATAAACCCTACGGCCTCGATTCAATTAAAAATTGAGGCATATAAGACTATTTTTGGCACTGGTTAAGTGCCACCCGAGGCCAAACACCTAACGGCTAGTGGCATTTTTGAAAAATGCAGCCCCATTTTTGGCTTCGGGTCTTTAGAACCGAAGCATATAACAACTTTTGACACCGGTTTTGGGCGAATGAAAGCCTATAACACTCTTTTGCTTCAAGTTTTATTAACTGAATCGAGGCATAAAAGTTCTCTAGAATTGCAAAAATGTCACCGCGTCATTATACGCTTCAGTTCCTGGCCAACTGAGGCATATAAGGCGAGGTAAAAAGCGAAATCTACACTAGTGAGATGACCTTGGGTTAGCTCCTACATACTATATTTAACTTGTTTATTTGTTTGGGTACGATCTCGACCAACTGTACAACTCAATCTTCTTTCTCTGTGGCTTAATCTTTGTACTAAGTTTGACTTCTCAGTTCACCAACTCTTATTCAACGTTATCCAAATCCTTCATTTGATATGCAACACACAAAACTAAAACAAATTTAGAATGTTCGTTTCATTGTAGTTTTCTTTATTGGTGCAAAATTTTTTACATCAAACCAAATATAGTTTGACATAATGTATGCTTTTACGTTAGACAATACATAAATTGATTTAAATTTATGTCAGGTGTTTTTCATGCAATGTAAATTTATGTGCCTTGTATTAATATCAGGCTTAAAACTGACATGAAAAACCCAAAATAACTTACGTAAAAAGTCTTCATTGTGTTAGTGTGTAGAAGAAACAAAAGGCCCTACTATAAATTTTTGGAAATGATATTAGAAGACTTTGAAGTATGTCTTGGGAAGGATATCAAAATTGATTTAAAATGAATGACATGAAGGAGGAAGGAAATAGTAAGAATGTGGTTGCAACTCTGGCCCACTTAAATGTTGTGTATAAGAAAAATAAAGAAATAACTTCTATAGATTAATTATTTTTATACTTCATCATGTAAGGGAAAATCACTTTAATAAGGAAGCTTTGGAATCTCATGTATATGTGCATAAAATAAAATCCTAATCTAGAACTATTTTATGGCCTTTTAAAATTAACATTGTTGGACAACAATTTAGAAGAATGTACGTAATGAAGATATACAATAGAAATAACCAAAGATTAAAACACTTAACGAAGATCAAAATGTTGTATAGGGATTAAACAATTGGAGAGCTAAGGCCAAAAAGAAGGCGCAACATGCTACTATGTAATACACTGAAGGAAGCAATATGAAAAAGAAGAAGCATAATAGAGGAAGCAAAATCACTACAAAAAATTGTGTATTATTGGCGAACACAATATGTTGTTAATTGAAAAAATAAGTTTGTAATTCAAGTTTACTGATAGATTGCCAACAACCAAAAATTCATCGGTAAAATGGTTGTCAATAAATATTTGTCGGTAACTACCAACGAGTTCTAGTCATCAGTAAAATTTGTCAGTAATATCATGATTAAGTCTTCTTCTTCATCCTCCTCTTCCTATTCATTTGCATTTCTTCTTCTTCTTCCTCTTCTTCTTACTCATGTCCTCCTCCTTCCTCTCTCGTCCTGGTCGTGCCTCTACCATCACTGTTGTCCTTGGCTCTTTCTCTCCCTCTTCCTTTTCTTCCTCCTCCTCCTACTCCTCGTCCTTTTCCTCTTCTTCTTACTCCTCCAACTTTGACTTTCTCTTCTTCTTTTCTTTTTTCCACCTACCCTTAATGTATAAAAAAATGTTATTAGACTTGACGGAAAATATCCAATGGAATTATAAACTACCGATGTAATTTATCATCATAGTAAACCATTATATACATTGTTGACAAAAATATCCATTAATAATACAAATTCTAATTTATTGTCGTATCTAACCGATGAATTAATCACTGATATATTCGTTAGTAATTTAAATGTTAAAATCCATTGATAAATTTGTCGATAAATTTAAATTTTTACAAACAAATTTATTTTTGTAAGTAGTTATGAAAATTCTTAGAGTGAATTAGGTCAATAGAGCTTAAGCCATTGTTAGTTAAGGTCTCTAAATTGGACAGGAAGAAACACAAATACTTTAAGAGAGGGGCACAAGTGAAGTCTGATTTTTAGTGTAGCTTCATCATTGGTTCACGAATCGTTGGACATGGAACACATAAACTATAGTAGACACATAGAGATATGGTGGTAACCTTAATTGTTGAAGTTGTCTGGTGTAATAAGCCAGGCTTATGACAACAAAGAGGTAAGACTAAAAATCAATGGAGAGGATAAAGGGTGAAAGCATCATGTATGAGGGGTGCAAGAAAATATCAAATGAAGTTTTTTTTTTCTATAATTATGTAATACATCTTGTACAAGAGATGGAACATCCTAAATA
>Ga0214545_1001154_pt1 | contig 48038 bp, 19 predicted proteins | sample CNSS4metaG_FD_160064 | JGI IMG/M metagenome (GOLD analysis project Ga0214545, IMG submission 160064) | Root nodule microbial communities from cowpea collected in UCLA plant growth center, Los Angeles, California, USA - CNSS4 | ecosystem: Host-associated > Plants > Roots > Nodule | place: USA... | reverse complement strand
AAACATTTTTTTTATTTTTTTTAATTTTAAAAAAATTAATTTTTTAATTTTTTTAATTTTAAAAATAATTGTCAACGTGTCACGTCACAATTGTGTCACGTGTCAGTTTGTAGTTGTTTTTTTTTTCAATTTAGTCTCTATATTCGTTATTTTTATTCAATTTAGTTCCAATTTTTTTTTAATAAATCAATTTTATCCATTTCAAATTGACATCAAATTTAATATCTTTTATACAAATTATATTAATATTTTTTTCTAAAATTGAAATTTTTATTAATTAATTTTTAGATTCAATTATAAATTATTAAATTTAATTATAAACTGAATACAATTTTTATATTTAATTGCTTAATAGAATATAATTATTTAAAATATTATAGAAATATAATTATTAAATGGTTTTTTCTAGTATTTATATTCTAAAATACTTTTAAAATTGATATTTAAAAATATTTTAAATATTCAAAATATTTTAGAAAAGTAAACTAATATATGTAAAATTAACATTTAAATATAAAATATTTTAGATATTAATATCTAAAATGAAATAAAAATATTAAATATTTTAGATTTAAATTTCAATTTCAATTTTACAAATGCTAATATATATTTTTAATATTTTAATAATATTTTAAATAATTATATTGTATTTAACAATTGAATCTAAGAGTTATATTCAATTTATAATTAAATATAATAATTTATAATTGAATTTCAAAAATAACTTATAATAATGTCAATTTTAAAAATTAAATTGTTCCATTTTAACAAAAAAAGTTGGACTAAATTAAACAAAAATAATGAATAGAGGGACTGAATTGAACAAAAATAACGAATATCGGAACTATATTGAATAAAAAGAAATAATACAACCATAAATTGACATGTGGCACAATTATGATTTGACACGTGAACAATTTTTTAGAAATTAAAAAAATTTAAAAAAAATTAAAATTTAAAAAAAGTTAAAAAAAACCAAGACTTGACACGTGACATGTACGGTTCAAAAATATTAATCATTTAAACACCGTTAGTCAAAATAACCAAATTGACCAAAATTTGACAAAAATGAGAACCTAATTGAACACAAAACGAAAATGGAGACTGAATTAAATAAAAACTACAAAAATAAGGATCAAATGTATATTTATTATATGACACTAGTGTGAATAATAAATATAATTAAAAATAATTTATTATAATTCTTATTAAAATAAAAATAATTTCTTGCAAATTATAGAGACGAAGAAGCTAATGAAAATAAAAGTTACTTGATAAAACTATATATATGAAAATGGTGAAAAATTATGTACAGAAAAAACAATTTCTAAAACCAATTCCTATTATTTGTTTTACGTATTTTAGAAGATATTATTAATTATTTTTGTTAGAAATCTTATAACTTCAATGCAATATTTTTCTTTTCTGATCCTTTTAAATATTAGGTTAAATTACTTTTTTTCCTTTGTATTCGTCAAGTAGTATTAATTTGTTCTTCAGTTTTTTTTTTTCAATTTGGTCCATGTTTCTTTACAAATGATTCAATTTGGTCATTACCGTCAATTTTGATCAAATAACGTTAAAATCAACGTCATTTGTCAATTTGTGGTTATTTGGATTTTTTTCTAATATTTTTTTAAATTTTTATTTGAAATTTTTTACAAATGTTTTTTACACGTCACTTCATAATTGTATCACGTGTCAAAATGATTCAATTTGGTCCCTATATTTGTTTTTAGTTTAAATTTAGTCTCATTTTTTTGTAAAAATGAAACAATATTGTCCCTCTTTAAAATAGACTCAATTTACTTTTTGTATAAATATTATGGTGATATTCTTACTAAAATTAACATTTTTATTAAATATTTCTAGAAATATTTTTATATTAACTTTAAATTCTATACAAAACTTTAAAATTGTTTTGAACTTTAAATTTAGTTCCTAAACTTATATGTGACAAGTTATTTGATTTTTAATCTTCACTAAGTTTGTATAATATGGTACACTTGATATCTTTATATATAATGACAAAATGGTTAATTATTGAAATTAGGTTTGGGGTTTAACTTTGTTTAATAATAAAACTAAAAAAAATTGTTTAAAAATATTTCTACAAATATTTAATAAAAAATGTCAATTTTAATAAGAATATCATCTTAAGTTTATACAAAAAGTAAGTTGAGTCTCAATTTAAGGAGAGACAATATTGTTTCATTTTTATAAAAGTTGGGACTAGATTGAAGCTAAAATCAAATATAAGGACCAAATCATTTTGATACGTGGCACAACTGTGAAGTGACATGTGTAAGCAAATATTTAAAAAATAAAATTAAATAAAATTTTAAAAAAATATAAAAATCCAAAAAACTACAAATTGACACGTGACATTGACTTTAACAACGTTTGGTCAAAATTAACGGAAAAGACTAAATTGAATCATTTAAAAAAAAGGTTTAAATAGTCATTTGATTCTAGTTTTGGTCGACTTTTTTCACTTTGGTCCTACTTTTGAAAATGTTTTCAATTTGGTCCTACCTTTCGTAATTTTTTTTCAATCAACTCCTTTTTGTTAACTCTGTCTAAATCGTTAACGGAACCGTGGTTAGCGTGGTGATTTTGTGTGACGTGGATACTGTTCAGTGACATGTCTGTTTGCATTGTCATAGTCCAGATTTTAAATTGAAATTTAGGGTTTGTGTTCATTGTGGTTGTCTTCCATTAAAGTTCAGCTGAAAAAGAATGTCTGGTGGGGCATCTTCATCTTCTTGCAATAGCTGGGTTCACCGAACTTGCAATTCCTGCCATGGTGGTTCTAGGGTTTCAGGCTCACCCCCAATTTGCGATTGCGGAGACATTGCAGTGGTGCGCATAGCTAGAACTACAAAGAACTTGGGTAAAAAATTTTGGGGCTGTGCGAACTTTAAGGTTTGTTTCCCAGTGTTCGACTTTGGGTGTTTCTTTCACTTTCAGTGTTTCACTTTCATCTTCATGGTTTTTTTGTGTTGCAGAGATGTGGTGAAGATGTGTTGGGATGCAACTTGATGCATTACTAATTAAGGCTTTTAAGCCTTCCATCAAAATATCAATGATCAAAATCCAGAAATTCTTAAAGTACATCCTGATTTTCCAATTATCACATTCATAATACATAACAAAATATTCCAGAATTTCACAGAGCGACGAAAAAATCCCTAATTCGACCCCCAAATCCCCAATTTGACATAAACAACCCTAAACTCAATTTAATTCAACTTAAACCCTAAAATGAATCTGCAATTACAATTAAATGGTCAGCACAGTGCAAACGGACACGTCACTGAATAGTATCCACGTCACACAAAATCACTACGATGGCCACTGTTCCGTTAGCGATTTAGACGGAGTTAACGAAAAGGAGTTGATTGAAAAAAAATTACGAAAGGTAGGACCAAATTGAAAACATTTTCAAAAGTAGGACCAAAGTGAAAAAAGTCGACCAAAACTAGGACCAAATGACTATTTAAGCCAAAAAAAAAAAACAAGGACCAAATCGAGACAAAGAAAATCTTAAAGACCAATTTGACACTACTTGACAAATACAAAGACCAAAAGAGTAATTTAACCTAAAACCTAAATATTATGAGAGAGTATCTTTTTTATTAATAAACAATAAAAAAATAAAAATTGCTAATATAAGGATAAATTTTATCATCTTCCTCAGATTTCAAGTAACACTAAATTAAACCCCATATCCCAAATTAGTCATCAAAATCTTAACATGATCAGACAACAACTCTTTTTTAAATATCAAAAAAAGATTATAACATTCTCACTATCATTACCAGAAACCAAAACCTTGCCAATTCCCCTCAAAAACATGTTTTTATAGAAAATACATCTCATAACCTTAACAAATTCACTAATCAAGCACCCAATTTCATTTTATAATCACAAAGTATTATTTTTCCATCATATAATCCAAATTTAAACACTAATCAACATATAATGTAACATCTCATTTAATAATTATAAACTACTAAACACAATATTATAAAGTTATATGACAAAACAAATAGTAACTACAATATTAAAATATCGTTATAGTTATCCCCAACATAATTATAGCAAATATTAAAATATATACAAACGTTTCTGTTGAGCTAAAAAGGTCATTATTCCTATACTGACAAAACTACTCTATCTAATGCCACGCTTTACTGGGAAGTATCTCGCTCCCAAGAATAGGAGTATCCTCACTTGCACCTCTCTCTGCTCATACAGTTAAGTGATCATTGCAACAGAGGCAACAAGACACAACAACAACAAAGGGTAAGCTAATGTAAACAATGGATCATATTATCATGCAAATCAAAATCATACACATCATACCAAAACGCAACATATTTAACCACTTATATATATATATATATATATATATATATATATATATATATATATATATATATATATATATATATAGACACACACACACACACACTAAACATTGACTCGATTATTCGGATACATGCATCTGACATCAGATCCCCTGGTGGTCTGCACCTGCGAGTGGTTTCCAAACTCTGCAGAGTTTGGCCTCAAGGGGTTATCACCCAATCATTAACAAGGTAAATCTCCTTCACGTAATGGCAGATCTTGTTCAAAAAGTTTAAAGGGACCAAAATAATATACTCAAATTTTATATATTTAATTATTATTACTAATATAACAAAAAGTATATATAATTTAATATTGAAATTTTTGTATGTTTTTCCTTACAAAAATTATAGTTTTAAAATTGTATTTGATATGAAACTCATTTTAAATTAGTTTTCTAATTTCATCTCTTTCTCTGGATATTCTCATATTTGAGCACATTTGCTTATAATAAGTTCTAAAGAATTAGTATGAAACATTCCTCCTATAATTCAAAAGAATTAATATGAAACTTTCCACTTATAATTCTTTGAATTTTAATAAATGGTTCTCTAATTCAACAATTGAATTCCTAGTATCATCCTTGAAAATAGGTGAAAAAGTAAATTTGTATTGTTTTTAACTTCAAGGGTATCTTCCCTTTTATCACTTTACAAAAATTGAATCTATTATTTTATTTTTCATCATTATAGCTATTTAAAAAAAATTAAGACTAAAAAATAATTTATCAAAATCTAATAAAAAATTGAGAGATGTAATTATTAAAAAAAATGATAATCAAGTCACATTTAAGAAATGGTTATGAAAAAACTTATAGTACATAACTTTTATTTTTATAGTCATAAAAAAATAAATAAACAAAAAACTTATAAGATGAAAAAAAAAAAAACTAAATATCAAACTAATATTTTCTTATCAAGAGAAGGAAGAGAGTTACCTTTTTTTTTATCAGAGAATGAATTTATATCCAACTTTCTAATTCTTTTCTAAAACAAAAAACAAAAGAAGATATGTAAGAGTAATAAATGAATACAATGAGAAACTTAAAATGAGTGAGAACAAAAAATATCTCAATAAGTTTTATTATTCTTTATTATGTTTAATTTTTTATTTTATTATTTATTAATATTAAATATTATATTTTATAAAAAAATAATCAATTTAAAAAAAATTTAAAAAAAAAATTAAAAATATTTTTAAAAAAGATTAAAAAATCTTGGACCTTCTAAGTTCCGCCACTGCCTTCACGCCTAGGACTTGATCTGGTCTAGTGACTAGGATCTCTTTCATCTCTTCACCACATAATCTACTTTGCTCTATTTGAGCTTGAGTAATTATTAGAAAAAGGATAACAATTCAATAATGAATCCTTATGTGGATGCATACACTAAACTTTCACACAGAATTTCTCCTTAAAATTCTTTCCATATCAACAAAATTCATACTCATACCAACTACTTAGTCCATATCATGGTAATAAAAGCTATAGAATTCAAATTAATTATACTGGATATTTTCACACAGATCAAAAATAGCAAATAGTAAAATAGGACAATCAGCACTCAACTCCATTTGCCTCGCATTTTTTAGTGCTTAGCGCCAACTCTCACCGCTTAGCGTCCATAAATTAAATCACCTCCAAACCTGTAGAGGTCCCAACACTCAGGCATCGCTCAGTCAGAGCTCAACGCCAAACGTCTCGCATTTGTGCTCAGCAATGGTGCTCAGTGCTGATCTCCTTGTATTTTTCAGCACTCAGCGCTAGATTCCAGCGTTGAGCGTCGCACTAGAAAACAACACAGTTTTGGTTTTTTAGAAATCTTATATATGTTTTCATGACTCTAATTGGTATTCCTAATGTGGCACTGATTCAAAACAGTTTTAAATAGTAGTAGGTGATACCAATTGGGGACATGACTTAGCAATTCATCCTTCTCAATTACCTCACGAACTTAAGCAATACAATCAAAATTCAAGTCAAGCATAAACATAAAAAAATCATCAATTCACAACAACTAGATGATCAATTCTAATTAAAACACAAAAATGTAAAATACATTAATCAAATCTAGCAATAATTAACTTCCCTTACCTGATAAAAATTCCTAATTCCAACAACGACCTAAAACCCCCTTGTCGCTACCGAACGTGTAAATCAACCTATAAATAACTCAGACAAGATCATGGTACACCATCAAAACCACTAATCAGAGGTGTCAACACCCAATTTCGTTTGGGTGAATAAATTTATTTTCGAAAAAAATAAAAAAAATAATAAAAAAAGGGTTTTTTAGTTAATGGAAAATATAAAAAATGTGAAACAAAATTTTCTTCAAAAAGATTTTCAAACATCAACTTTAGCAAAAAAAAAAAGAAAAAAGAGAGAAAAAAAAAAGAAGAAAAAAAAGGAGGAAGAGCCCAATTTGTTATTAATTTTCATGAGCCCAATAACTCAAATATTTTCTACCTTTGATAGAGAAATTAATTATATGATAATAATTAGAAGCAATATCTCTTCAAATGGTAAGAATTAATATTATTAATTGGGATTAATTTTGTGCTCTGATTTGTTATTGATGATGATTGATTTTGTGCTCTGATTTGTTGCGATTTGATACTCATAATTTGTTACTATCATGAACAATTCCTTCCTTATATTGTTCGTTACAATGAAGGCTGAGATTGCATTAACATTGCAAGTATTACTATTAAATGTATGCATGTGTGATGTGCTATGTTTTTTATGATGCCCATAATAGATTTACATTGTTAATTTGACATAGATATGATATCCTAAAAATATCAATCTGTTGCCACGTTAGTTGACTAGGTTGCTAATACAGTTAACTACGCATATTCTGGAACTTGATGTTTGGACTCTGTCATAATATAGTTGACTAGCCAACTAATGTAGTCGACTAAGTTCGTGCCTGTAGCAGTTGTTATATAAAAACAGTTTCTGCACTTCCTGATAATCGACTAGCCAACTAATGTAGTCGACTAGGTTCGTGGCTGATTGCATCTGTTATATAAAAACAATTTCTGCAATTTCTAAGGGGAGATCTGAAAAACCAGAAGAAAGAAAGAGAAGTGCGAAACAGATTCTTGGAGCTATCTTGGAAGGTCCTCTTGAAGATTTCTATCAAGACACATTCATTTTTGACTTGGCAAGATGAAGAAATTTCAATCTTGGGAAAGGTGTACTCAATCCATTTTGTAGTCTTTGTTTTTGTGTTTTGATACAATTCTGAAACTGTTTGTTTCTGTTTTTCTGTCCTAAGCAAGTGTGTGTTTGCCTTGCTGTTGTGTGGTTGTGCAAGTGTGTGGATGCCTTGCTTTTGTGTTCCTTTGTCTTAGAATTTAGATTTATCAAGTGTATTTGTAAATCTTGAAATTCTTGTGATATAGTGAATATATCTAGCTGTGGTTTGCTAGATGAACTGGATGTAGATTCGTAAGAATCGAACCAGTATAAAAACTCTGTGTGTTTTATCTCTTTCTCTCTATATCTTGTCATAGTATAAATGCTCCATACATTAAGCATCAAACCATACTATTTCAATTGATTCAAAAGCAAAGGTTTTTATCAAAGCAATATCAAAAGTGCTAAAACTGAGAAAGATTTGTTAATACCAATTCACCCCCCTCCCCCTCTTGGTTGTGAAATATTAGAGCATCAATTTTAACAAGTTGTGAATATAAATACACACTCTGTCATGACCACAAAAAAAATTCTCTACACTACTCTAATTCTTTCCCATCACCACTCCCACATACACACCTCTTTTTAATCTCTCTTAAAAAAAAACATATTGAAGGAGGTAGAAAAAAGAAAAAAAAAAAACATTCTCTACACTATCTCTTTCTCTCATTACCACCCACATAGACACCTCTCATCTTTATCTCTCTAGAAAAAACAAATTAGAAAAGGAGGCAAAGAATAAGAAAAAGAGAAAAGGTGAGGAGATATTGAACATTTTGTAAGGTACGTAACTGCTAGTTCATTTTTTTTTTCTTTTGATTTATTTTTATCAATTTTTTTATTATTCGTTTTAAATCATTAAAAAAAATTTCCCACTTTTCTGGTGTCTGTTCGACCGCTCGCGTTGCATGACACCTATTTTAGACTTTCGTTCCTTTTTTTTCTAAAAAATATATATCAATCTAAGAATAAAATATAACTTTCTTTGTTTACTCTTTTATATATATTTGGTTGCTCATGTCGCAATGACATCAACAACTACTTTAAAATAGCTTTAAAAAAATATTAAAAGTTTATAAATGATTAAAAAATAAAAAATAAAATATTAGAAAAAAGAATTTATTTCAAGTGTCTGTTCGGCCGCTCGCGTCGCGTGACACCAATTTTAAAATAATACTAAATTTAAATAAAAAGATTTTCAAAATTATAAAACAAATTAAATCATTTTCAAATAATTTTCCAAATAGATTTTTCGAAAAGAACTACGTAACCCTGATCCTCCATTTACATGGAGATACGTAGGAGCGAGGATTAATCCTCGTTGGGCCCAAAAATTCAAAAAAATATTTTAGTTTTTTTTTGTACATTCTTTTATTACTAATTTTGGGGAAAATTAAATATTTTGAAAAACCACATAACTTTTGCACATTTAATTAAAGGTACCGTCTTAGGACGGGCGTTATGGGTGCTAATACCTTCCCCATGCGTAACCGACTTTCGGACCCAAAATCTGGTTTTTCGCAAACCTTGCTATTTTTTTATGGTTTTCCATAGTTTCCTATAATAACTATGGTGGCGACTCCAAACTCTGTTTTTTTTTTACAAATTTTGATTTTTAGTTCGCCGTCCCGTTGCGATTTCGGTTGTGACAAGAGGAAATTCACAAGGTAACCTATACAAACGATCCATCATTGGTCACATGCAAAGGAAAGAAGAATTGACAAAGAATAAAGCAAAATATCAACTTACTCAATGGAGGAAATTTATCAGATGAATTTAGAGATATCTTCTTAGGGATCACTCTCACAGTCTCTAATCGTCAAACTAAGGAGAATATAGTGAGAAATTGTAGATAGAAGGGAAAGAAAACTTCTAGAAAGTGTTTTTACAGAGATAAAATGTATTTAAGTAATAAGATCCTTTTATAAAATTTCTATTTATATTTAAACATTTATTTATTAAAATAGTAATAAGATCTCATTATTTTAAAACATTGTTACCCTTGAGAATTTTATAGATTCTCGCATATAACAAGACCAATACTAGCTACCCGTATCTAAATACTACATGTTTCAACTAAATCCTTCAACCTCCCTTTAAACTTTGTGCTTCTTTTACACATTCCTTTTTGTTTTTCTTCAAAAATCACTCACACTTCTATTTTAACTTTAAAAACAATATTAGACTATTATTTTTGCTTTGATTTAAAATGTCTCGCCACTAATATCCAACTTCTTATTCATAGTGAAACTCTCAACCTAAAACTTTGTTTTGTATTCTATAAAATTCAATGAATAATAACAAAGAAAACAACTTGAAAATACATTCTTATATATTCATGGAATCTAATTCATTTTATACATCCTTATCCGCTATAAAGAATCTGCTTAATATATTCTTAATAATTATTTATCAAATTTTATTTCTTAAAAAAATAAATCTTGTAAATTAAATAATTAATAAACTCTTTTATCTCTTAGAAAATCTTTTAAATAAAACAACTCTTCTAAATTAATAAACAAATATATCTCTTATCATAACCTTTTAAATAAAATAAATCTCTTAAAATAATTAATAAATCATTTTATCTTTTATCATAATAAAATAACTCTTTCAAATTAAATAATTAATAAACCACCTTTATTATATATTTTAGATTATTATAATTTTCCAAATATTATACACTATTTGACAGAGAAGATCTAAACCAAATATCATCAATTTAAATTAATATTTTATCCTTTAAAATTTATAACTCAATTTGATATATTTATATCTAACATATTTAAAAATACTTCACTTTAAAATTATAATATTTAACTACAAAATCTAATTCTTTAATTAAATTAAAATCCAAAATTCATAACATCAATTAAATAAGGGCAAAAATTGCAAAACCAATTATAATATATCTGCAACACGTACTAAAACTAATATAACAACGAAAATTTAAACATTCTGCAATTCAATATATGTATTACTCTTTCTCCCTCACGTTTACACTTAAAACATCATTCTTTATATTTGAAACACTTCACATTTTTTTCCACTTTGTGATCCTTTCTGGGCTACTTTTCATATTATGGTTATGCCAGCTTTGGCAATAAATTGAAAAGGAGGCTCATCATCCTCATCCTTATCTTGGATGTAATATTAACTATATGACCTTTACAATCTTTTAAAATTAAAGAGAGTAGTATATATAATTTTCTAATATAAAATAATTTAGTGGAATTCAAATTAAAATATTATTTTTATTGATAAAAAATTCATCTAAACAACTCTTATATCTAGGTACGTGTGCTATGTGAAACAGCACAATATCTGTGAAAAAAACAACAACGTGGGGGGGCCTAGGGTGTCTTCGTCTTATCTTACTATTAAATAAATTAAAATATATTTAAAAATTACATTAACTGAATGTCCATATGGATTTGTAGAAGTTTCTAATTTAATTTTTTAAATCAAAATTTTAATTTGAGTTAAATATGATTTTGCTTCTTTAAAATTAGTCCATTTTGAAATTTTGGACCAATTTAGTCATTCATTTTTTAAAATATGTGAATTTAGTCATTTTATCAAATTTTATTAAGTTTATTTGATATTTCAAGCGTATTTCATAATAGTATTTGACTCAACATTAAAGCAAAAATGTTTCAAACAATATAAACAACTCAAATACAATATTGAAATGCGTACGAAACATTGAATAAACCTAACAAAATTTGATTAAAATGACTAAATTTACATATTTCAAAAAATAAAGGATTAAATTGGTTTAAAATTTTAAAATGGATTAATTCAAAAATTGGTTTCGATAAACTCTTTTTAAAAAAGAAATTAACCATTAAAAAAGAAAAACTAATTTGTGGCTGCTGGGATTCGAGCCCAGGTCTCCACGGCCACAACGTGGAATTCTCACCACTAAACTACAGCCACTGCAGATGCTCAGAAAACTTACATATGAAATTTTCATAGAGCTACCAATTAGTTTATTAAAAAAACCATTTATCTTTTTTCTAAAATTAGTTTTGGAAAGCTTTTTTAAAAAAACATCAACGGTTAAAAAGAACATCTTGTGGCTGCTGGGATTCGAGCCCAGGTCTCCACGGCCACAACGTGGAATTCTCACCACTAAACTACAGCCACTGTAGATGCCTGGAAAACTTTCACGCACATACATATAATTATTTCATTAAAAGGAAAAATATTCGTGAAAATTAAAAGGTTGCTTCCACATCTAATGTATACTTAAAAATGATAGATTTATAACTAAAAGGAATAGATTTATAAGTTTTACATGATAAGTGATGAGAAGAAGAAATAAATAAAAATAGATATATATAATAGATGTACATAAAATGAAAGAGTATAATTCCTCTAACAAGAACAATAGATTAAACAATTATAAATGCATCTCATTTTTATGAAGTTATATAAATAATAATAATAATTCTTATTATGTTTCTTTAAATATTAATAGTGACGAACTAATTATACTTTCAATTCAAAACAGCGTATCATACTCCTGAATTTTATGAACATTGTCAGAAAAAGACAAGCAAGAAATCACACAGTAGATTTTCAAAATTCTTAAAGTCAAATCTATACAATTATTTTTTTCAAAAAAATAAAAACATCATACATAGGAACATAGTCAAGGAATGACCAGCAAGAAATCACTTCATAGATTTTTAGAGTTCTTAATCAAAATCTATACAACTATTTTGTGAAAAAATGACATACATGATCACAGAACAGACTCTTTTTTTCTCATATGCTGCTAAATCTATTTGAATAAAGCTGTGTACAGAAGCAGGAGGAACAAAACAAAATGCCCAATTCCGAAATATTATCATCATCATACTAATCTAACCAATGGAACTCAATATAGGTCTCAATTGTGTGTTTTCCAGATACCTTTTGAGGGAGTGGATTGTGTTATTTTTACAACTCTCTGTCTTGGTTGTTGCGTATTCTTTGTCACCTTCTCTTCAGGGTTGTCATTTGCCTTCACCACATCAACTTTCACTATGTGATGATCTGAAGTCCCTTTGGAAGAAAGTACTAAATAGGAACCAGGAACAAACTTGTATGGAGAATTTGATGATGATAATATGTAATCTACCCTAGTTCCATACTTACATGTGCCTTGAACACCTGCACAATATTTGCAATTTTAGTGATCATAGTAATTAATAACAATAACTAATAACCATGTTTATTAGAGTTTGAAGATTGTGTTTGTACTTTGGCCCTTGGCAATCATGACAACAGACTCGCATTCCCCTGCATAGCCCTTTGCATCAGTGTAGTCTTTACTCTTGAGATATTTCATCACTTCAACCTTTGGTGTTGGCTTTCCCATCTCTTCATAGTACTGGACCCAACAAAAAATTTGATTTCTACTTTTGTTACTTCTAAGATTGAGACCAAAAAGCAACACAATAATAGAGGTACTACTACCTTCACAATATCTGTCCATCTTTCTTGGGAGTAATCTGATTCATCCAGTGAATTAAGGCCTCCAGCTAAGATGTGAGGCTCATCACTAGATTGAATTATTGCATTTACCTGCTTCATTCGCCAATTCTCATCAAGATGATCAAGATGGGTACAGTAGAAGTTAAGTTCACCTACTTGAGGCACATCGATAGTGGCCTTCAGCACATTCCTGTGGATCAAAAATTAATTAATCACAATTTTGTGGATGTCATGCTCATACTTGTTGTTAAGTCATTCTCTAACCACTATACTTTCACTCTCTAGAATGCTTCAATCCTTCTAACTAGGTTGCTTTCACGGGTAGGAATTTGGATTTCCACAATCATTTTTCAACAGATTATGCCTTTGGAGGAAAGTAACAAATTTCTCAATATAATTATGATCCAACTTGAGCAAGAAAAGTATATATTCTGACTGTTCTCCCAACCCAGACAAACAGTACCTCATATGCATCAGACAGATTTGTTTCACACCAAACTTGAATTATTTTATGCTGCACACTGTGCAAGTTTCGTTCTTCAAAAACACAAACCAGATAGAGTTACATTTTAGAGGAGTTGTTTATAGTATTCAAGGAAATAAGCCATCATTTGTATTTGGAGAATCTAAAAGTTTGTATAAAACAAGAAGAAAAATCTGAAACTGGTGTTCCTTGGTTGGAATATTCCGTGATCACTAAATTATGCATCTATAAACTTCTAAAAAAATACGATTGAGGTTGAAAATAAAATAGGAGTGTGAAGGGAACATGGATGAATGGTGACAACAGAGAATCCCAATAAGGAGTAGGTGGGGATGAATCCTGCATCGCTGCCAACAGCTATTACAGTTGGCATGTCGTGCATTTTGATCATTGCCGTTGCCACGTAGAAGAAAACAAGGAAAGAATCTAAGAGCAGTTTCAGAATTGATGTTAACGCTAAACTTTTTGCGTAAAGCTAAATGGGAAAGGTCGATCATTGCTTAAGCATTGGTTTGAAAGAGGGAGTAGTTAGTGAATGAGAAAATCTTCTGTGTGGCTTTTGGAAACTTCCCATGTGTTAGTTTAAGAATTCTTTTTTGGTTCAAAAGTGATGGAATAATTGGTCACTTTATGAGCAGAAAAGTGATTATCTTTTCATTTTTTTTTTTTTTTTGCAGTGACAAGCACCAAGAAGCTTCTTCGAAATACATACAAGGGCAGAAAACCAAAAGGTGTCTTAACTTTACTCCTTTTTCTTTAAAAAAATATTTTGGCGTCGTTACACTACTATATAAAAAATGAAAGGAGAATACCTGCTACATGTATTTATTTAATGATAAGCTTTTCAGACTCTGCAGGAAATGTACTGTTAGAATTAAGTGTAGAAATCAATTATTGGAAGATAAGTTAATTCTCGTGTTTAAATATGCAATCAAAGATAAAATACAATGAAATGTAATAAATAAATAAATCTCGTGTTTAATTTCTATGACCAATGAGAAACAATTATTAAAAAAAATAAATCATCAAACTAAAAGTTTAGTTGAGTTGAGATGACAGTTTAATGGAAGAACTAAATTAAAATAAGTAAATAATCGGAAGTTCCATTGGAGTTTTGTTTGAAGAATTATAAACTACTGTTTCTTCATTTTCGAGTTCAGTCCTGTTCCATTCCAGTGACCCAAAAAGCTTAACATAAACAAAGAAACTGCAGAAACAGCAATGGAGAAGAAGTGCAGCATTAAAATGAAAAGTTAGTTAAAAAAAAAACTGACCTGAAATCAGTGTGATCGAAGATTTGGTGAGAGACGCAGCGTTTGATGGGCCATTTGGACAAGACAGCATTGCCGTACTCAGGTGCCCAGCTTTCGGCGAAGACGTAGTTCATTCCCAGCGCCGCAGCCAAATCAGACAAAGGCTTCATCCCATTCTCTTCCTCAGCCTTCACATCTTGCAGACCCAAAACATCCGCGTCCACTTCCTTCAGAACCTCAACAACCGTTCTGTTACTCACGTGGGCCCCACCTCCCCCCACCGACCACGCCTTCAGCCCCTCCTTGTCGTGTTCCGAGAAGCTCGATTGTCGGCTTCGCAGCAGCGAAATCTCGTTGTCTGGTAAATTTATGGAAACCCTCATCTTCTGTCTGCTGCCAACGTTCTCCTCTGCTCTGTTCCTCACTGATTGCGACTGCGATGGCGAATGCTTCAGTATGCTTCTCGGCCGCGAATTCGCCTTCGGAGCGACGCCGTTTTGCTCCCCCAACTCGCGCGCAGCTTTCGGGAGCGCCGGGGCCATGGAGAACAGCGCGGCGTTGAACGTGGCGATCCGGATTGGCTTCTGAGTACCCAATTGCGCGTTAGGATGAACAGCCGCGGAAAGGTTTGGGCTTGGCTCAGTTTGGGCCTTTGGGGCGTTCTTTCCGAGCTTGCTGATCACTACCACTTTGGGCTTCGAGCGGCGGCGAATTGGCCACCGGAGACGGCGGAGGAAGCGGCGGATGTTCTTGTTGAGGAGCTTGAGCATGGTGGAGAAGCCGGCCTGTGAAAAAAGAGGATCTTGCCTTGGAGAAATCATAAGATGTGGAGTTAATTAATTGCAGAGTTGTGAGGTTTAACTCTGTCAGATGATTACGTTTGGCGAGACATGTATTTTGTGTGAGAATGGAAGGACTAGTTGGATAATATACAGTGACTTGGAAGGAAAAACGAAGAAACCAAAAACTAAGTATATAAATAAGTATTGAGGTGGATTAGATTAGGAACTAGTTGAAGGCTTGCTTTGCTTTCCGTTCAGAATTGAGTAGAAAAGGGGAAGGAGTCTTCAAGGAAATGGGTTGGTGCCATTTGGCATTTGTGAATAAAATGTTAGAAAAATGGAATCGTTATTTGGAAATGATGCCATAATTCAACACATAGACAAGAAAAAAGAGAAACAAAGAAGATGCCTATGGGTATGGTATGGTGAGTGTGATGCTCATCCCCAACTGCTACCAAAAAAGAAAAGATTATTGGTCTGCTTTTAGTTGTGTAGTGGACACAACACACGCAAAGGCAATATCGTTTATAGGGCATGTAAAATTTGCTGATGTAGTTTAATAAACTGGTTGATTTTTATTGATCATTTTGAATAGGAAAAAGTTAACCTGATCACAAACATTAGAATTGCGAAGTTCACACAGCATTGTTATAACTTACAAGGCAGGTATGGGTTTTCATATTTTTATTGTTTTTCTTGTTTGACTAAGACAGAGAAGCAAGTGAATTAAGCGAAGGAAAAGAATACTAAATGGTAATAATGAAAGTAAATTAAATGAAGAAAGAAGTGGAGGAGGTGGTGACGGTGGACATGGAAGTGAGATTCTTATTTGGAACTCCACGTCACAGGAAACCCGGCGTACCCATCTCCCATGAACCTAACCTTCCATTACCATTACCATTTTACAAGTTTACAAAATAATCTAAAGAGTAAAGACAGGAGTTGTGACTGTTGACTCTGACTCACTGCACCTAAATATGAGAACTTCTAAAAAATAATCACAGATGCAATACAATACAGTGTGAGCTGGACTGGGGACACAATTTCTTCAACTTAGGAAGTTTCAATGGACTTAAATCAAACACCTTAAGAGCAAAAATCAAGGTGGAATACCGGGGTCCTTCCACACTCAAAAAGTTTTACATTTTATCAATTTCTTTACAAAGACCACAGAAAATATTATTTTTTTATACATATTTGGCTTAGAATCCGATAATCTTTTGCCTGCAAAAATTGATTTTGTGTGAACGATATTCATCATATGTGTAGAGGTCCACCAATTTTGCGGAGGGACATAAAAATGGTAATGTCGTATGTGAAAACAATAGAAGATTGAAATGGAACGTGCCTGAATATATTATTTATAGAAAACAATATAGTGAAAACAGGGAAGGTCTGTTTCACAGTGTACCCTACAGGCTTAATGCTCAACAGTTAAGACTGGCATAGGAATATATGTGTTTGCCATATATAATGTAAAACTAATCATCACGTATAGTCACTTTCTAAAGGAAAAGAAGCACCAGAACAAGAATTCTGAAAGAGAAAGGCAGAGTAAAACTACCAAATTTGTTCTAAAAATATTGAAATACTTGAATAGCTTGTAAAATAGGTTGAGTTAGATGATGATAATAATTTTATAACATATACACGTCTTGGAGTTATACCAGAATGAGTGATTAACGATAAATTGACTATGCATAATAGTGTAAGTGATTTTAGAAAATGTAGGGAAATAAATGGTATCCACATGTAAGAAAAATAAAATAAAAAAATAAAAAACATGTGTTGGGTTGGGTATTTTGAATAGGTAGATATGTTTGACATTGTTTGGTGTAGTATGAATGTTGTTTGTAGTTAATAATGTGGTCTAACTGAGAGACATGGACTCGTGAATATGACGATATTAGATTTGTGGACTTGATGTGAAGATTTGCCGATTCTTCTTCCTAAATCTACAAATTAGACTTCAACCATTTTTTGGTTCACAACATATAGTTTTGATACTTCGGGTTTTTTGCGCTTCTGGTTCTACTTGCTTTAGTACTTAAATGGATATTTAAAAAAGAAAATTGCCAAAAGATAAATCGTGTGTTTTGAAGAATTCGTGCTTTAAATTAAATGGATATTTACTTTTTAGTTTATTAAGCATTTAAAATTTTTATATTTTCTAATTAAGTTTATGTCGTTTAATTCTTTTTATTAATCAAATAGTATTATTGTTATATATCTTATCATCTTACTTACTTCTCTTATCTATTAAGAAATGTAATATTATGTAATTAATATAAATAAGTTATAAGAACAAACAATCTAATCGGTTCCTTAATACATAAGTAATGATGTGGAAGTTATTAATAAAAAAATAATAATAATAGAACAATAAAGTTATTAGTAGTTTAACATTTATATCACTCAATTAATAAAAATATTAATAATAAAAATAATTTAATTAAAAATTTAAAAATTTTAAGTGCTAGACAAACCACACAAAAATCACATTAAAAACACGCATAATTATTACTCAATTAAAACTTAATTAAACTTTTCTGAAAATACAAAGTGAAGTTTTAATTTAAGATAGGATTATATATATATATATATATATATATATATATATATATTTTATATAATAGAATGGACACATAAAGTAATTTTAAGATACATGATACAATGTAGACAACCCAAATTTTAAATCACAAAAAAAGCTTATTTTTTCATTGCAAATTTAAGCATAAAAAAAGGTGGAACCATTAATAATGTGGCGGTGTGCAAATTTTTAAACCTACTCTCATTTTCTCTCATACCATCTCTCTTCTTTTATTAATATTAAAATTTAGGTTAAATTACTTTGTCCTTCTATTCCAAATAATATTAGTTTGGTTCTCAAGTTTTCTTTTGTCTCAATTTTGGTCTTCATTTTCTTAAAAATGATTTAATATAGTTCTTACCATTAGTTTGACCAAACGGTGTTAAAGTCAATGTCACGTATCAATTTCTGTTTTTTTTTTAATTTTTTTATTTTTCCCACGTATCACTTCACAATTGTGTCACGTGTCAAAATGATTCAATTTGGTCCCTTTATTTATTTTTTTTGTTTTAATTTAGTCCCGTTTTTTGTAAAAATGAAGCAATATTGTCCCTCCTTAAATTGACACTCAATTTACTTTTTTATAAATCTTATGTTGATATTCTTGCTAAAATTAATGTTTTTATTAAATATTTATAGAAATATTTTAAATTAACTTTAAATTCTATACAAAACATTAAACTTTGATTTTGTTTTAAACTTTAAATTTAGTTCCAAAACTTATGTGTGACAAGTTATTTGATTTTTAATCTTCACTAAGTTTGTATAATATGATACACTTGATGTATTTATATATGATGAAAAAATTGTTAATTGTTGAAATTAAGTTTGGAGTTTAACTTTGTTTAATAATAAAACTAAAAAAAAAATCTTGTTTAAAAATATTTCTACAAATATTTAATAAAACTGTCAATTTTAGAAAGAATATCATCATAAGATTTATACAAAAACTAAATTGAGTGTAAATTTAAGGAGGGACAATATTGCTTCATTTTTACAAAAAATTGGGACTACATTGAAACTAAAAACAAATATAGGGACCAAATTGAATCATTTTAACACGTGGCACAATTATTGAGTGACACACATTAAACATAAAAATAAAATATAAAAAATATAAAATATTCAAAAAACCAAAAATTGACACGTGGCATTAACTTTAACACCGTTTGGTCAAAATCAACGGTAAGGACCAAATTGAATCATTTTTAAGAAAATTAGGACACAGAAAAAAAAAAAGCTTTAGGATCACACTAATATTACTTGACAAATAGAATGACCAAAAGAGTAATTTAACCTAAAATTTAATTTATCTTTCCACAATCCTTATATTTCTCTAAGACTTATGTAAGACTATGTGCTTTTGGAGGTAATTAATGTTCAAAGGAGATTGGAAACATCGATTTAAAAGATTTTTCGTGTTCTTTTTAGTAGAATGGAAAGCAAGGCAAAGAGCTCATTTGTGAGATCATTCTCCATTTTGCATCCCACATGAGATTTGAGAGTGATTTTAAGTATTTTACTATTATACCCTCATTTTTTTATTCCTAATGCATACAGTAGAGATTCCTAATGCATAAACAGGATAGATTCCTAACTTGTTTGACCGTGCATTGTGTATTGTTCAATGTCTTGAATGAACCATTGAATTACCATTAAGAAGGTAGTTGATTTATTTTATTACATGAGTTGGAAAGAAGGAAGGTTCTCCATTCTCCATCGTTAGGCTAAGAGACTATCGACATGCCTGAGCTCTCACAGGTGAGTTGTATATCGTGCTTGTTCCACCATACTATGGTTCTTTTTATTTTGTGATGTGACCTACCACTCTCGTTTTGTTTGATGTTTCATGTTCCCTACCACTTTCCTACCTCTCCACCGTTGTTGTTCGTTGAGGAGAGGCACGGTGACGAAGATAGCACAACGGTAGAGTAGCGGAACCAGGTCTATTTTGGCTGAAACTAAATCTATTTTAGTTGGAATTGGATTTGTTATTGAAGAAGCAAATGGAATCGGTTTTGTTTTACTTGGATCTGATTTCAACTTCATTAACCTTTCATGCATGTTTCATTTAACAAGATAACTTTTCATGGAACCTAATCCATTTGCAAATTCGTGAGTGTGTGGCAGGAACTTGTTGGTGTCTTCGACGTTGAAGGACTTCACATTAGAGTGGAACGAGGATGATGCGTTGACGTTGCTTGTGGCAGTTGTTCTTGGTGTCTTCGGCGTTAACAGTCGACGTGATTTAGTAGGTTCTTTTAGGTTGTCTGTGGTGGTGTAGTGCTTCATAATTTTTCTGATTTCAATGTGATATAGATACACATTGGTATGTTTGGTTTTCTAGGTGATTTCTTGGAAGGAGGTGATGGAGGTGTTGTGGCTATTGGTTGTTGTACCCAATATTTAGAAGTTTGTGGGTGTTTGTTGTTTTGGACGGCGTGATCTAGTTGAATTAGTTTCTTGTTGTTTGCTATCATTAAACTTAATTATAACTTATATATACATGTTAAAATATGTTTTAAAATTTATTCATCAAATCACTCCACTTAAATATTGAATTAATTTTATTTTTTAATTTAATTTAAAAAAATTAAATTTATAATTTTTTTAAAATATTAAAAATGTAAGTCTAAAGTTCTTATGCTAATCTTTGATATAATTACATAAATTTATTTTTTTGTTAGCTTATTTATAATTTTTATTAATAAATTTATTAGTAAATTAAAAAATGTATAGTTTAAATTTATAAATAAAATAATAAAGGGAAATAAAATTTTATAATTATTTCATATATTAAAATTTAAAAGTTACAATAACAATTTTGCCTTTACATTTTAATATTTTAAAAATAAATCTAAGTTTAAAATAGATATTTTTTAAATTTTAAAAAAAAATTTAATATTTAGATGAAGTGATTTGATATATAATTTTTTTAAAAATATTTTAACATATATACACATATAAATTATAATTAAATTTAATTATTAATTAAGTCTCGTTTTAGACAAAGAAAACTTATTTTTAAAAAAATATTGAAATGAGAAATAAATAAATAAATATAACAATTGAATCGAATACAATATATTATTTCTTTATACGTGATGCTGACATTGTTAAATGTAACATCCCATTTAATAGTCTTTTAAGTTACTAAACAAAATATCATATTATGATATTGCAAAGCAGATAGTCAGAAAAGTCATACAAGAGTTTAATACAGTCATCCCAAGTAACCTGTTTTAAATTTTCAACTACTCAGAGAACCTATGTTAAGGAAAGATATAACATGTACATCCCAAAATGCTCTATTCTAAAAGCACGAACCAAAATGCAATATAAACACCAGAAGTCGCAGATTAGGTCTGATCCAAGGGAGGAGTACCATCACCTGGATCCTTCTCTGCTCACACCAAGTCGTAGGTGGTCATCGCAAAAGAAGACATTCATAAGAAAAACAAGCCAGGCAAGAAGGGTAAGCTAACCAAACATACATTAAGAGGTGAAGTCATGAATATAAGTAAATAAATAATTTCACACCCATCAGAATTTAAATCAAGTCACCACTACAAGACACACAAGTACCCGACTCTAACTCAATGTCCGGATTATGTAAGCACATTGGATCTCTTGGTAGCTTGCACCTGTGAAGGTTCCCAAACGCTGCAGAGTTTAGGCTCAAGGGGTTATCACCCAACCACTCCCAAGGTAAGTCCCCTTCGCGTCTATGACTGACCGGGTCTATAAACTAGGACATCCTGCTACTCCTCACGACATAACCCATCACACTCTACATGAGTCTTAATGGATTATTGGAGCGTCAGGATGCCAACCAAATCTGAGTCCTTAAGTGCTTACACACACTAAGTACTTTTCCTAGGATTTCCCATGAAATCCTAGTTCCATCTCATCCCTTCACCATCTCATTCCTCAAACTTTCATCATACAATTATGTGCATATACTACAAATCATTATTATCCAGCATACTATAAGCAAACATCACATTATCTCACTAAATAAAGCTATTGTGCATTTAAAACAGAGAAGAAAACATAACTCTGTAGTGAAATTCGCTTAAGCTAGAGAATCTCGCCTAGGCTAGGGAGTAATCTCGCTTAGGCGAACTACTCTCGCCTGGGCGAGACCCCTTATAGTGGGCAACTCGAAAACCTGAGAGAGTTCTCGCTCAGGCTAGGCTGGTTCGCTTAGACGAGAGGATCTCTCGCTCAAGCGACCCCAGCTCGCCTAGGCGAGACTTCGCGCAGCAACAGAGGTAACTCTCTTATACTTTCGCTCAAGCGAGAGCTACTCCCCTGGGCGAAATTATCAGGATTTCCAAACTATTCTTCACATGCAGAGTTACGAAATTCATGCCACATTCCAATTTCATACCACAAGTAGTTCCAAATGGCAATTAAGCAAAGAATCATACCATCCAAGCACACAAAGACTCTAATTACTCAAAAATTAAGTGAAGGTTAGCTTCCCTTACCTCTTTTGCTAAGATTTGAGTTTGGTGAGGTTTAAATTGGTACCAAGGAGGCATAGATCTTAAATTAACCGAGGAGGAAGGGAGTTGAGGGATGAAGCACCAGACGGTTCAGTTGAGTCTATTCTTCCAGAATCTGGTCACATAATGCAAGGAATTTGGTGAAGGAACTGATCAAATAGGAGAAGTCTAGAGGTGAATTTAAGAGCAGAAAGGGAGGGTGGAAGTAGTTGTGTTTTTGGATTCTTACAGAGAGAGAAAAGAGATGGTTTAATTAAGGGGGTTTCACATTACACAATACGAACTTGATATGTAGGAAAAAAATTAAAAATAAAATCAAAATAAAAATATTATGAACTTACATGTAATTAACACGATTTATACAAATCTAAAAAGAATAACTAATTTGAATCGATTTAATACAAAATAAAATTTAATTAAGAAAATAATAAAAGATCAAATTGAATAGTTTAAATAAAAATAGAGAAAAAAATGATTTTAACCAAGTAAACATTTTACTTTATATATAACACATAATTAACTAGGGATGGCAACGGGTCGGGTCGGCACGGATAGTGCCTACCCGTAACTCGACCCGCCCAAAAAAAATCTGTCCGCTATCCGCCCGTTTACTCGTCAGGTATCCGCTTAAAAAATACCCGCGGATATTTTTAAAACCCGCGAGTACCCGTGATACCCGATACCCGCAAATATTTAAAAAAATATTTATTTTATAAATTTAATATAAAATTATAAAAATAAAATATAAATTAAATTAAATTTTAATTATAATTAAATTTGACATAATAAAATATAGTGTTAATTTTAATTTTAATTAAATTTAACTTATTAAAATATAAATTAAATTTTAATTTTTTGCGGGTAACGGGTACCCACGGATACAGATAGTATGATACTCGTACCCAACCTGTTTATAAGCGGGTATTAAAATACCCACTACCCGCTACCCGCGGATAGTAACTATTCGCCGCGAATTTTATTTGCGAATATCTGCGGGCACGGATATTTTTGTCATCCCTATAATTAACAATCGATGCAATTCTATTAATGAATGTATGTTATTCGTAATTAGAATTTGAATGATATCAATATGTGAACTTTAATTTCAAATAAATACTTTTAATAATTGTACGAAAAATCAATGCTCACAATGACAGAATTAATTCTGCACTCCTAAAGCATTCTTCTACGTTAAATTCTCACATCATATCACTGTCAATGCACTTCATTCAATACTCAATATCAATCTACAGTTGATATCAAAATACTAATTTCAAACCATAACTTACATTCTTACATAATGAGGTACAAATAATTTTAAATAAAATTATATGAATGCAATTTTAATCCAAGATTTATTTTATTTTTTTGTTATTTTTTAACTTCTTATTCGTACTTTCTAATTTTTCCTACTTTAAGATAATGCAAAATAAACTATATGAGAAATAAAATATTTAAGTAATACATAAAATGTAATAATGTCCTGGCGTGTGAATTTTAATAAGAAAATATAAATAGTAATATAATGCCCTAGCATGTGAATTTTTAATAGAAAAATAAAAACCAATATAATGTCATAACATGTGAACTATTAATAAAAAAAAGGTACTATAAAGTAAGAAAGGCCAAGTGTGTTATTATAATTATACCTATTAAAATTATTTCAATTTAGTCTTCACTCCTATCTTTTCATTTGAAATTTTTATTATGATTTATTTATTTTAATTGGTGTGAGGAAATGTTTGTCACTTGATTTACAATTAATTATTTAAATGCATCAAATTTTAAAAGTTAGATAATTTTTAACATGATTTTTAATTTTATAAATAATAACATCTTAATTAATCATGTTTTTAGTTTAATTCATATTTAATTTTTTTAAAATTAACTAATGATATTTTGGTAAATCACAATATTATCTAATTAATATTAAATTTGTGTATAGAAAAAAAGGGAGTAAATGATGGAAAGTAATGTAATTTGGTTTAATGGTGAGATATTGGATAGGAATAAAAGTTTAGTTATACATGTAGCTGGTTGTCTTAGTTCTTTATTTGAGTAGAAATTAATATTTTAAAAGAATTTGAACCAGAAGCTCGATTTTAGTTTGGTTTAGAAAAAAAAAAAAAAACTCTACTGAAATGTATATAAGAACAATCTCACTTTTACTTTTTATAAAAAAAATAATAATATAATGAAACTGTATGTCAATGCTTTAAAATAAAATACAATTTTTGTAGATATAATCATAATACAAGAAACTCGTCGTTAGAAGCACAATTATACTTTAGAGAAATGAAAATCATGTTTAGTTCAAAATAAAGATATATTAAGAACACAGTTTTATTGTAAAAATCAGAAAAATTAAAAAATGCGAAAAATTAACGTCGACAGCAGGGTTCGAACCTGCGCGGGCGAAGCCCAACAGATTTCAAGTCTGTCTCCTTAACCACTCGGACATATCGACAAGTTGAAATTATTGCTAACATGCAAATATAAGTTTTAAAACTAATGTCCGTTTTACATTTTTACTCTACCAAAAAAACATAATTACAATTAATAGTTAAACACACTACATTTAAAGTAATATATTTTAATTTCAAAGAAAATAAATTAAATAACATGTTTCTAGAGATGAAGAAGATGAAATGAAAATAGATTAAAAAAAGGATGAATTATCCAAAGTAACACTCGAGCTTGTTCTACACTATATATTATAGATCAAAGTTCACAATGATTTTTGTAGTTTTGAGGTTGAAGAGGAAGGAGGAGAGTTTAAGTTTATACTCTAAGAAATAAAGGATAAACACTTATATATTATTATTTTAAGATTATTTAGTACACTTATATTAAAAAGAACAATTGATGCACCCGTATATCCATATTTTAATCATGTTATTCTATTTTGTTGAATTAAAAAATAAATAAATGTCTGCATCAATGTTAATTTTATGTTTTTTAAAATCATTTTTATGTATAAAATCTCATTTTTTGTTACTTTATTACTATATGTATGAGATTTGAATATATTATTTTTATTATGTTTGAATTACATTTTTTTTCTGAATTAATTAGTTTCTTTAATGAAATGTTGCAAAGTGGTTTTCAAATTCCTTTTAATTTAGTTCACATCATGACTCAAAAGATCGATTTTGAAATCTAGAATCATAATTTTTAGTGGTAAAATTAAAAGGTAAAAAGGTGAAATAAATAAATGAAAATCACGTTGAAAAACATTATATACTTTTGGATTGAATCAATCTAGTTGGTTATTTAGAATGATGTGCTCTTCTTGTAGTTTTGAAATTCTTATAGATGCACTTTTATTAATTAATTAAAATGATTTTATGAAAATGTATATATACAGTAAATACATTTCACAGTTAAAAATAATGCACACTCCTATGCTCATGAAATAAAAAGAAGAAGCACATGTGAGATAAATGAAACCATCTTCAAGATGACTTATTTTTCTTATAGTTTGTAATTAGTTTTTTTCTTAAGAATAACATGTTGTTCAAATAATTTGTGATACGTATTTATTTAAATTTGTTTTCATAATAGATATAATTTATCATGTTTCGTAAAATGTAATTTTTATTATAAGTTTAATGTGGTTTTTTATGTATATTTTTATTCTATTTTTTAGTAAATTTTAATGTAATAACAAACTAGTAACAAGTTTTGAGATTTTAACTGAAATTTCAAAATTTATACAATTGCTTGATGCACCGATATTTCAATTTGGGTCACGTGTCCGTGTCCGACACGTATCATGTCCGATACTTTAGGATACTTTAACAATACTTATCAATGAAGAATCTACTTTATAAAATTGTAGTACACTACAATAAAATTTTTGAATAGTGATCAATTTTAGTGACAAAAAATAATTAGTCATTATATAGTAACCAAATTGACAACTAAAATAGTTCCAAAAAATTATAATTGGTCTCTAAATTGATAATTAAAATAACTTCAATTATGAATTGATTTTTAAATTGGTCACTAACATTAGCTACCAGGTTTTGGCTACCAAAATAATTGGTCTCTAATTATAAATTTTAGATTTACACAATAACAGTGATATATTTATTATATTTGTAAGAATTATTATGTATTTTTCAATATTCATATATCGTGTATCTATCACCGTATTTTATTATTTTGAAAATAAACGTATCGACGTGTCGAATGCATGTCATATCCGATACACGTATCGTATCTGTGCATCATAACTTCTTTATAATATTTACTTTTCTTGTAGTTTGTAATTTATCTCGGTTCAAAATACATACATGTGTAAAAGTTAAAAGAAAAAAGAAAAAAAGAAAAAACTACCTGTGCAGGAAATATTCAACAAATAATATATGGGCTCATGGTAAAGAAAACGGCGCCAACAAAACGTTTGCAACATAGATGAAACAATTTCTTGAAATTGAATTTCTCTTGTAATTCATATTGGCATAAAATACTTATCTTATCAACAATGTTTTTAACGATTTGAGGTAAACAGTTTCTTATTTTGTTATTTAATTAATAAATTGGTACAAGGGAATTGCAATATAATTGGGACATATTCATTTACGAAGAAGTGTATATCAAAAGAAGACAACTTCATTAACTCCAGTATAGATTCATTCTCGATTTCACATCCTAATTATTCTATGATAATAGATTTTAGCACAACTAAAGATAAATTTAGGTGTGTTCGTTCATGAATTTTAGAGAGTGAATGAATGTATTTGAGTGAATTTGAATGAATTTAAGTGAATAAACTTTAGTTGTTTCTTTTAATAGATTTTTAAGTAAAATAAGTGAACTTGAGGGTGAAGTTTATGAAAGTTTGTGAATTATATGATAAATAAATAAAATATTTTAATAGATTAAAATATAAATTACTATTTTACTCTCATAGTTAAAATTAACATATTATTTTTATTTAATAATATTATTATTACTATTATTAAATATTTTTATTTTTATATTATATTATTAATATTATATAAAAATAAAAAATATATATATATATATATATATATATATATATATATATATATATATATATATAAAAAGATAACTGAGGATGTGGTATGGAATAGGACATTATGGTAAAATATCAATTCGTCTCTGTAAATCTCTTTATTTTGATGAGATCATGATCACGCATATCATCTCCCTCACTTGCTAACAAATCCTTGCAAACAAACAACTTTCATCTTTGTAAATCTACGCTCTTAGATCTGTTTGCATACTACATCTGCACATCTCAACTTGTTTATATTTGTTTCCAACGTAAATAGCTTTTGTATTTATTATCTTAATTATAAATAGAAGGATAGTTAAAGAAAAAAAATTAAAAGGACTATTATTTTAGAAATTAAAAAGACTACTATTTCTTTAAAAAGAATAGTATATATATTTTGTATGGTATTCATGTTTGTTCATGCGGAAACAATAATAGAATATTAGGGAGCACAAATTAAATCTTACCCAATCCTTGACTCTTTGGAATGGATACTTCTCTACTCCTCGACTATGTCCTTGTGATGTAGGCAGACTGAACATTTTTGGGATTACTTGCGAAAAAAACTCTGACGATCAAGTCAGCAAAAAGCTCTAAAAAATCAAATCACAAATTAGTGAATTAATGGATTTCGTACCTCTGATTGTTGGAGTCCACCTACATTTATAGAGCATTAATCACAATTTACCTTATTCACGGGCTGGACCCTTATTGGTCTTACTGGGCTTCTTTTGGGCCTGCGTGGGCCTGACTAAGATCCAGTACCAGACTTGGGACTTGACTCTAGGAGTTTAACCACTATTTCCTAAGTTGAGTAGGCGGGACTTGTTCGTATGTTGCCTTGGCCGCTATGTATACATGATCATTTTATATAGTTAGCCTATATTATTTTTAGTCTAGGACTATAAATTGGCGTTTGGGATCGGGTAGTTGGCTATACCGATCCTAAGTGCCTATATAGTACAATATTAAAGACTTCTTTTATGTTCCCCATATTACACTAATTTTATTGGTATTATGAAGCTAAATATGTGATAAAGCACTATTTAAGCATTTGAACTATAGGATTAATTAAGTTAATCTAAATTTATTCAAATAAAAAGTATTAAAATATGATAAATAATAGGGTTAAATATGTTTTTTGTCGTTCAAGTTTTAGTGAAATTTGGAATTAGTCCATCTTCAAAACTTTCGATCAATTTAGTCCCCATCTTTAAAAATATGTGAATTTAGTCATTTTAACCAAAATTTGTTATGTTTATCTAACGTTTCAAACACATTTCATGATAGTATTTTAATTGTTTACACCGTTTGACACATTTTCGCTTTAATGTTAACTCAAATATTATCATAAAATGCGTTTAAAATGTCAAACTTAACAAAAATTGGTAAGAAGGACTAAATCCATGCATGTCTAAAAATGAAAGACTAAATTGGTATAAAGTTTCGAAGAGGAACTAATTTCAAAATTCACTTAAACTTAAGGGATAAAAACATATTTAATCCTAAATAATATAACATTTAAGGTAAATATTTTTTAGATTGGAGAATTAGAAGAGAGAGAAAATTTAGTTAAAGAAAACGTATTGATCCTATAAGAACATCTTGACTCATTACAACAAAAGCTTTACTTAAAAAAAGAAGATCAAGTCTAATATCACTTGAAACAATAATCTATTAATACCATCCAGTTCATCTTATAAATTTTACAATATTTTTTAAAATTTGTTATTCTATTACTTTTTTTTTTTAAATTACTTAAATCTTTTTTGAAATTCGAACACTATTACTTTTCTTACTTAAAATCTTTCGTCCATATTTTTCTCTCAAAATGATTTTAATTGATTAAACCTTCTCTCACTAATCTTACCAAGCAAAATATACCATGCCATTAAAAAAAGTCAATTCACATAAAATAAAAATGTCAAAAAATTAAAATCTTTTGCATACCCTATTAACTCCTTTAAATTTTATGAAAGAAAAATACTAACTATTAAATTACAATTCTTTAAATATATTATGTATTCCAAATTCTTAATAAATCTCCAAATATTTTAATAGAAAATGAGATTTAAAATTTTCTTAAGAAAAAGAAAATGAGTTTGATATGTCAACATAAAATATTTGACATTATCAGTGTAAGGTCCAGTTTTCTTTTTCTACCCTAATGTTTAAGGGCTGATTTTAATCTGTTGGGCCTAAGGGCTGACCCTCAGGGTGTTAAGGCCTCTAAAGCTGTTAGGGTCTCCCATTCAGCCTCATTCTTGCAAACAGTACCTAAAATGTTGTCTCTCTTCCTTTCAGAACGCTCTGCTAGGGTTACTCACGGCTCTTAGTCAAGCTAACTCTAAGCTTAACTCATCTTCACGTAAGTTAAACCTCAACCCCTACTGGTTCCTTTCAAAGTTCTTTTGTTTTTTTTTTTCGCTAGAGGTCCACTTTAGTAACCTCGTTCCTGTTATGTGCTACTGGTTCCGGTTCTTAGATCTGCTCTTGGAGTTGTTGGTCCCGTTGGTTTAAGAGTCGAAGCCCGATATCAGCTCCTTTCCAGGTAAGGGAAGCTAGGGATTTCATGTCAGTTCGTTTCTTGCTTATTCAGTCAATGTTTGCATGATTGTGTGGTTAAGGTACTACTGTAAGCGTTTGAATGGAATGACATTGTTGTTTGGACATGAGTGTGTGACTGTTGCAAGGGGAACAGTGGTGAGACTCGACATTCTCGCCCAAGCGACCCTGTCTCGCCTAGGCGAGACTTGCAGAAACAAACCATAGCTCGCGCTCGAGCTCTCGCTCAAGCGAAGGGTCTTCGTTTTGAGCGAGGTACTATCTCGCTCAGGCGAGAGATGCTCGCCTAAGTGAGAATGCGTGGGATCTCGAGGTGTGTCGTTGCAGTTGCAGCCTAGGCAAGGAACCTCACCTTTGAGCGAGGAGTGGGCTCGCTCAAGCGAGGGAGGGCTCGCCTAAGCGAGTGTGCGAAAAACCTCTCAAGGCCTCTGTCACGATCTCGCCTAAGCGAGGGCCTGCAGCTTGAGCGAGGGGACTCCCCTCACCTGAGCGAGGGTTCCTAGCTTGAGCGAGACCGGCTGGGGCCTCACTGTTCTTTTCACTTGACTGTTATGGATTGTTTGGGTTGATTGAATTTTATATTTAAAGTATGAAGTTGATAAAGACATGAAATATATGTAGTTATGAATTGAATTGGTATGTTGGTGTGATCTTGGCATGTAAAATGAATGAGAAGGTTGGTATTAAAGTGGCAATGGTATTGTTATGAGATGAAACTATATATTCATGGATTTTGGGAATGATGAGTTGTTATTGATTCAACATGGGGTACGAACGAGGAATGATCACAAGGGTTGGCATGAGAATTATATGTGCGATAAATATCACTTGTTTGTTGTATATGATTGGTATGTGGTCAGTACGTAATCCCTTGAAATCTCTAGGTGAGATTTCAGGATCGTGCTTCAGTGGTCGGGACGTAATTCCATGACCCCTGTTAGTGGGAGTTCATGGTGGTACCCCATCTATATAGTCTGGTAAGGATTCAAGATAAGGTTGCATCCTGACACTCTAAGGAGTCAGTTAGTCTCACTTAGAGCGGACTGACTCTTATGGTGAGAGTAGCAGGAGGCCTGAAACTCATTAAGGGCTAACCTTGTGTGTGGGGGATTGAAACATCGTAACACTTGTAACACTTAGCTCGGGGGTGAGTAGAGGTATCCACCACAAGTGCGAGCATCCGCTGAATCCGACTAGACTACATGTATTCGGATGAGTCGAGTCAAAGTCTAGTGTATTGTTTGAGAAGTCATAACATGTTTGGATGATCTATATACTGCTTGGATTGTGTAATAACATGTGACTGCTTGATAAACTATTTCTGCTCTAGCTTACCATGTTTGCTTGTTTGGTTGTCTTGTATGTAATTTTTCTTCTTTTGCGATGATCATCAATTTATTGATGTGAGCAGATGCGAGAGATACTCGAGGTCAACAGGGAAGGGATGATCCCGTTGCGTAGTCTGCCTGGACTGTTTCTTCTGCTTTGGGTTTATTTATAGGGCTATGGCCCATGTATTGCTTGGCATTTACATTCAATTTCATTTATCGTTGAACCTTGTATTCTGTTACGTTTTGGCATCGTGGTGTGCCTTGAATATTGTAAGGAGTAAGGTTTAATATCCTGGATCGCATTTCTACTTTATTTTGTGTACCTTGTATTTTGTTACGTTTTGGCATCATGGTGTGCTTTGAATATTGTAAGGAGTAAGGTTTAATATCCTGAACCGCGTTTCTACTTTATTCTGTGTGACGCTTCCTTTAATTAGCTTTATTAATTAAATGGGGTGTTACAATCAGTCAATAGAAATGACCCTAAATATGATTTTTAAAATATTCATTACAAAATTATATAATTGTTCATACATGAGAATTCATATAGTTAAGTGAAAGTGTAAAATACATTTATACCGATATCAATAACTCTAATTAAATTAAGAAAAGAGAATTGATTTATTTAATTTTAAATTTAAAGAAACTTGATTTACTAAAAAAGTAACTAAAATTACGTATAGTTAAAATTAGAGGCAGCAAAATAATGAATAAAACTTTAATATCTCTTAGAAAATTCTTGTGTCATGCAAGAACAATTTTCTGCTTTCTAAGATGGGGACGCGAACTACATGGGTAGAGAGAATGAGATTTTCTATGAACATCTTTAAGTAAGAAAAATATATAAATAAAAAATAACAATATCTATTAATAAACTTAAATTAATTTGTATACAAATTAAAAATATTAGTTTAAAGAATTGATAAGAATTTCTACAAACTAACTTAGTAATATGAGAATTTTCCCATCATTAAAAAAAAAAATCTCTTTTTAAAAGTGAGTGGGAAACGTTATCCAAAATAAAACTACAATGGAAAAAATTTGAAAAAAAAATATAATAGTAAAATACGAGGGGGAAAACTTGATTTTAAAATGCGTGAAAAATTAAAAATTCGACTTTAAAATAAAAGTAAACAACTTAAATGGTAAAATGCAATTACCAATGCAATTAACCAAGTGATTTAAATTTAGATTCTCTGTTGAATTTTTTTGTACTGTTTCTCTACTGTTCTTTCGTGATACACTGATTATTACTAATTTTGACGTTTTAAAATATATTAAAAAAATATTTAAAATATTAATACAGTGTAATTTTAATACTCAGCAAATGACAACAATAAAAAAATTAGGAGAATAAGGAATAGATTGTCCAAATCAAAATAATTTGATGCACTTGAAGAGGCCAAAATGGATGGAACCTCACATACCTGCAGGAAGAACAGAAAGCACAAGTAGATATTGGAGATGAAAAGGAATGACTCCAATAACTCAGTGAAAGAAGACCTAATATAATTCAAGATACTCCTATTATATAAAAACTCATTGTGCTGATTTATGTTTCGAAATGTAAAAGCATAAACGGTCTTTACACTCAACTGTCCCTTGGGAAAGTTCTTTCTTTGTCTATTCTGTTTTTCTTTCTTGTTTATTTCCTTTTGGTTTCGGAAGGGAAGGAGGAAGTACACTGTATTTCTTCTTCAAGATTCCCATTCATTCAGGAAAATCTATACTACGATCTAACGCCGAGCAAATCTAGCACGAATCCTACGTTGGATTGGGGTCCTACAAGAAGGGCACTCTTTCATCCCTTGCTTCTCATGGAGTTCATTGCATTCAGCACACACCACCTGATGCGAACATGGCAGAAAAACTACTGACATCTCCTCTGATAGGCACATCACACACTCCTGCTCACGCCTCAAACTTCCAGCAGCCAAGTTGTCTTGGCAACTCACCATTGTTTGAGACTCATCTGATTTCTTGTTTCCCTTCATGTTTGGAGCACTCTTTGTTCTTGAGAAGCTATCATTCCTTTCATCAACACATCTGCGGAGTGCTGCTATTTTTTCAGAGTCAGATTTTAGTTTCAAGTCAATCAACTCTTTCTCCACCTTTCCAATATCTTCCACATATTTCTGCAGATCCCTAGCAGCCTTCCTTCTAATCATATCCTCTTCAGATTTCATGTGCAGCTCACGTTGTTCTCTATCCTTTTTAATGGATGCAGCCTGAGAAAGGAGCTTTTCTTTCGCAGCTCTCTCTTTTGCCAATCTACCCTGTAACATTTCCACCCATTGTAGTATAGCAGTAGAATAATAAGCTATTTGAGTATCCATTTTAAGAAAATGGGGACATGAATACAACAGAAAAGCTATTATTTAAACACGGTACTAGTATATATATCATATATGTACGAATACAAAGGAGGTGTATTATTTAAAAGCCTATTTCTATACAAGAGGAGCACATCTTAGCTGTGCAACTAAACATTGACGTCCAAGGGATTATTAAGAGACCTAGTCACACAAGACAAGACCACTTAAAAAGTCACATAAATTCAATTTTATTTTGACCATTATTGACAAGATTTAATGCTAATATTTGTCTCTTACTCTTAATAAAAACTAACCCTCTCATTCTACAAAATCTCCTCTAAGTGTGACACACCAAAAAAAAAAAACTTGCAAGGACATAGATTATTGAATGCTCACTATTACTATACTTTTGTTTAATCTGATTCTAAATTGAATGAAATAAACCAATTAACTTTATCGAGTGAAACAATCAAGTGAACAAATGAAAAGGAATTCAAAGCGTGGCTGAATTCTTTTAATTGATTGAGGTAATAAAATTAGAGAAACATTTTAATGTGATTTAAGATTTGTGCTTCTAAGCAGAAGACTAAAGAAACATCCTTCAGATACACAACTTAGCACCTCTCCCATGTTGCTACTACATGGCTATAATTGTCAACCACCTATACGTAGAGAAAAAAGTGTGTATATATTTATTTCCAAGTATTTTGAAGGCCAAACCTACGTATCTATGAGTGTTCAAGGTGCCTAAACATGTCCAATAGAGGTGCATAAGGTTCAGAGTAGGACTGTCAAAGTAGAGAGGCAAAGACACTCAAGATAGATGTTGACAATACATATAAGTAAACTCCACAGATTTTTTCAGACATATCTTGATATATTTGGCACTAAGTAGTTTCGTATTTGTCACATACCTCAATCTTGGCTTGATGATTTTTCTCTTTGTGTAGCTCCTGTTGCAGATTAAATAATTTGTGCTTCTCTTTCTCAAGGTCATCTCGAAGCAAACTATTATGGCTTTCCCATGACTGGGCCTGTTTAAGTGCCGTCTGCTCACTCTCCAGTGCTTGTTGATGGCTTGCCATTGACTTTACAACCCACAACTTAGCATCATCCAACTCCTTCTTTAGCAAGGAGTTTTCTGCCTCTAGCACGAGAGTAGCAGAAGCAGCACTCTCAATTTGCTTTTTCGTATTTTCCATGGCATTCTCCATTTCAGATATCCTCTTCACAGCAGTCTCCTGCGCCAGCTTCTTTTCCTTTTTCAACAGTTCAGCATCTTGCTTTTCCTTCCTCAGAGTTTTAAACTCTGGCTGTAGTTTGCCAAGCCTGTTCGTAACCTGCATAACCTTCTGATTTGTCCAGTTGTTCCAACCTAGTAGCTCATCATGCAATTCTTGCAGTCGAGCAAATAATTTCAAAATGAGCTCATCCTTCTCATCTCGCGCGACATACTTACCCGAAGCCTCATCAAACGGAATATCAGCACAGTAATCAAGAATCTTGACAGAACAGCTTAGCTCAGATTTTGGTTTGGATGTACTGTCACGTGTTGAAGTTTTTGCATTCACCATGGGAGAAGAAGATATTGTATTCTTTGTAGGTAATGTTCCAGAGTTACCTTCTGCAGGTAAAACAGATGCATCACAGGTTGAAACATGGCATGTTATATTTGCAGAATAAACTCCTTTTGAGCTTAGCAAATTTGAGGAGCCACATTTCATTTGCTGATTAGGAATTTCAGATGGTGACTTGAGTCTTTTTTCAACAACCAAACTACCAACACTTGTAATCTTTCCTGATTTAAATCCCGCTTTTCCACAATTCCTGTAAGTTTTCTCCATGTGAAAGAACTTCTGCCTAAGTGCTGCTATTTCTTTTCTGGTATGCCTCTTAGAACACGATCCAGATTTACATTCATGGGCAGGAAACCCTGATGTTCCGGAGGATTTCTCTGCAGTAATTGGCAATGAAACATTCTCTGCCTTAAGTTTTACCCCTCCTGTAGCTTGAGAATTTTGGTTGTTGGGTGAATTGGGGAAACTTCCAAACTTAGGTTCTCCAGACCTTTGATTCTGGTGATTGGAGGACAAATCCTTCTGGAGAGTTGGTGAACTGCAATTTGAAATTATATCAGAGCTTTGGACCTCCGACTTAGATTGGAGACTGGAAGAACTGGCAGAGCTTTCCCCATTACCAACAACACCCGGGCAATCTTGCATTGCACAAGCCAGTGAAAGATTCAAGTCAGATATCAGTAAAACCCACATTGCATCACCAACTGTCAAGGAGGGTTTGACTTCACGAACTACACTGATCATCTCCACCATGGTGTAATGCAGCAGATGCTGGAAGCTCTCAAAAACAAAATCTGTAGCATCTTCTTTCCCCTTCAAAACATTCACCGTCCGATCTACAATATTTGTGACAGGATCTCCTTCCTCAATGTACAGGGCCTTCCTTGCAAGGGACATTTCAACCAATTTTTCATCGAAACCTAATTCAACAACCTGCTTGAGTGCACACGTGAAAATCGCTTGCAAATTAGACAGCAGCAATTCCTCAAGCTGGCTTGCAATAGGATCACTCCAATCCGAAAGCTCACGCATTTGCAGTTCGTTTTCTTTACTAAGAAACTCTGACCACCACTGTGATGGACTAAATTCATTTGAGCCACTTTGTGAAGCCGGTAACTCATACCGAGGGAAGTCAAACAGAGACAACGGTAAACTAGCAGGAAGTATAGAAGGATGAGCTAATTTTCTCTTGTTCTTACATCCTTTATCCTGTCTGTCCTCTCCACCCGTTTTATCCATTTCAGGAACAACTGCACTGAAACCCACAAAACCTTTCCGTGTCAATTCTATATCTACAAATAAACAAACCATAGGTCCAAAAAATGCGTAAACAAAGGATTAAGTAATTGGTAATGGGGTCGGGAGAGGGGGAATTCAAAGAAAACATAAACACGGTAAAATTCGGAAAAAATCCAGACAGAATTAAAACCAATTCAAAATTAAACCTTTTAAAACAACTCTCACATAAAAGAAAACAAGGCACCCCAATCTAACAATAGAAGGCCAAGAAACCATACCTTGGGCAGGAGCCGCAAGACTGAGAGCAAAATGAGGAATTTCCTGTATCTAAGACCCAGAAAGAAGACCTAGTTAGAATTGAAACTCTTTAAACAAACAGCTTGTGGGCAGGACTTAAATACTTCAAGCAGAAACAGGGAATGGAAGCCAAGTGCACCCACATACCAATAAAACATTGCCAACCCATCACACAAAAAAAGAAAACTGATGGATGCCCTCCAACAAGGCACACACAACAGGGTCATTGAAAACAGAAACAAAAAATAAATAAAAAAAATCAAGAAACTTTAACTTAGAATCAGCAAAGGAAGCAAATGTACCTGACGCATGCATTGTCTTCATAGGAACCTTAAGGAAGAGGAAATTAATTAAAGTGATTATGGGTCAAGATTTTTGCTCACACAGTGAACACTTGTGGTGCTGTGTATGTGTGCGCCCACACTTCTCAGTTACGGTTTGTTTGGGTTCTGGGTTTTGGAATGATCTCTTTCATACATAAACTAAGGCAAGAAAAGGGTGCTGCGGCTCTTGGTTTAGGCGCTAACTACTACTCTACTTGCGGTTAAACCTTCTTCTCTTTTTATACCCAACCTAATCTACCCTCATCTATTATTACATTTTTTTTTCTCATCCAAATTAAATTTATTTTTTACATTAAACATAATGTTAGAAGATTAAAAACACATGGATTATTAAAGACCAAATTTCATAATCTAGATAAATAATCAAAATTTTCAAAAAAAAAAACTAAAACATTAAAACAAACACATGTTGGAGATTTATAGAGTATATTTTTTGATGAATCTAGAATATCTTTCAATTCAAAGAAAATAGCTAATAATTAAAATATTTAGGTTTATTTAAAAGACCGGTTTTTTTCAGCTAATATTCTTAATAAAAAAAACATGTTCATTTTTTAGCTTTCATTTCAATAATTAATAACTGCTAAGATTAAATTAAATGAGTTTTTAAAGATATTGTTTAGTTCACTAAATAATTTAATATTTTCCTTAACTTTGATTTGCTGCAATTAATTTATGCTGGTTTCTTTACTTGAAAATTTAAATTGAGTTCTGACTAATTCAAATAAAGTTAAATGAACTTATTTACAGAGGAACAGTCACACATTTTCTTCATTTATGATATTACAGTTTGAGATTTTTATTTCAAAAAAAAAACTTATAATTAAATATCCGCCATTTAAAAATATTAAAATAATTCTATTAAACAAAAGCATTTTAAGTAACTAATTTAAACAAGAATTTATTTAGAAATTTTTTCTTTACTTTTTTTCTTAATCCTTATCTCTCTATATATCGTCATTATCTCTATTACAAAAATATGTTTTAATATTTTAATAAAATAAAATATCAATAGTTAAAATAATTCTCTATCACTGTATAAATTATTTATAATAAATATAAAGTATAACTTTTATGGTAAAAAATATTTATTAATTAATTTATTTTTAATTTTTATTATAATATAATTAATATAGACAAACTATCAATTTATTTTACATTTTAATTACATACAAAAGAAAGAGCTATAACGTCTGATATAAGGATAGAATATTAATTTCTTTCTGTTAATTAATAAATAACCAATTTGTCTTTATTATAACATCTTTTAATTAACATGGTACTCTGATTTGTGAATTAGAGCTTTGTTTTCTTTCTCTTTATTGTCTATTTAATGCAAATAACCAATTTATCTTTATTATAACATATTTTGTCTTTATTTTTATAGAAATTTTGAATTATTTTATTGTAAATATATATTATTGTGATAATAAATTTTAAAACAAATTATAATTTTTAAAATTATGACACTAAGTAGAATATTTAAAATTAGATAATTTTAAATTTTATTAAAAAATTTAGAATTGTTCACACTTTATAAAGGTAGAAGAGTTACAACTCATTCACAAAAAACATGATACATCGATGATACCATACGACATGCTTTAATTAAGAAATTTATATGTCCCATGTTATATACATGAAACCATATATATAGTTTTTACAATTATTTAAACATAATTTCTTTATTTATATATAAATTAGCTTATAAATCATTGCTTGATATATATAAATTAGCTTATAAATCATTACCTGACAAAAAATTTCATTTAAAGGAAGATTTTGTGTCATTTTTTTTAATTAATAATATTCTAAGAAAAACCTCCACGTTCGTATTTTTACTTAAACAATTAAATCACATTTCTAGACGATAAGAATGTTGTTTCAATCGTCTCCATTACTAAAAATACTTAGCTTGTGAAATAATTAACATATACACCAACATACAATAAAATTAATTAAATAAATTATCGACCAATTCAACATAAATCAAATATTGTTTTGGATGTCAACATTATCAATAAACTATTTCTATTTCAAACTCAACACAACTAATTCACTAATTCATTCATAATTTTACCAAATTAATAGATCCATCAATTTCTACTTCCAACGTTAACATCAAATTCAAAATTTTTAAATCTCATCAATCTAATTTCAAATTTTACTACATCAATTTCATGATCAATGTATGCATTCACCTCACTAATTAAGTTTCAATCATAAGTACCAATTCAACATCACAATCAAAATGACATGATTTTTTCTCTATCAACGACACATAACGTAATAAAAATTACACGATTTCTTCTCCACCAACACTAGAGTGCGAAGGATAAACATGGCTTGACTTTATAGAACAAGGGAGGCAATAACATCACCATATGGAGATCCATCTAGTTGCATCATTTAGAGAGAAACTATTGGAAACAAAGTAATATCTTATGAACTAGACCTTCACAAAGTAACTAAGTAATCTTATTGCAAGGATTTGAGTAAGGTTATTCAAATCTTTCGACTGAACAGAAAAATTGCATGCATGAGTAAGAAGTGTAAAGTTGTTTATTGAACTCATTTCTTCCTATCACATATTGTAACTAATAACATAACTCTTAAATATGGTTTCTACATCACTCAATTTATATTTAAGGACCCTATTTTATCTTATGCATAATTACTATTATAATATATGAAAAAATCTAAGAACAATAAGAGTTTTAATTATCAATATACTTTTAGTCCTAGTTGATATGATAACCCTATTACAATGCGCTTACACAAAGTTAACCATAATTTGCTCACATAGAGTTATTACGTTTCTCACTCACATAGAAATAATGTTACTGATGACTGTTTCTTAACAATCATTTCCCAACAAGTGCACTGATGAGTAGTAGTATCAACAACTGTTGTATCTACAGGGATTTAACAAGTATATTGATAGTTAGTTTTTAGTTTTTAGTTTTTTTGGTTTGGATAGAGAGTGCATGTAAAAATAGATAGTAGTAATTAGATTGAGTGGAGTAGGAGCTATAATTTGAGTTCATCTCATCTTCTTCTACTACACCACTACCATCTTATTTGCTTACTATGCAAATCATTCAATGTCCTGGAGTACTCTTTCTATGTAGATCTAGGTTCATCCCTAAATCACTAGAACCCAAGGACTTCAAATCCAGTGTGATTCTTTAACTCCTGGTTGAATGAATCCTTGCTTTAATGTGCAAGACTCTTTCATTCAACATCCCCTCTAGTATCTAATGAAGCATCTTATACATGTATGGAGGTTTGATTGGACCTCAGTTTGAGATCAATATTTCAACTCAATCCAAACCAGTGAAATATGATGAGTTGTCAATTCACCCACACAAGTTGAGACCAGTCTTCCAACTTAATCCAAATCGGTGAAATAAGATGAGTGATCAAGTCATCGTTAAGCATAGATCAAACCACAAACAATTGAATAAAAGCAAAAATAAATACCTAATAACTAGAAGTGTATATAATCAAAATTGATTGCATCAAACCTGGACACAAAGAAGTTCAACTACTCATAAAATATTACAACGCAATTCCAACAACATCTACTCATAAGATTTACATTAAGAGCATCTTCGCCGAGCCTCATAGACCCTATTCTCTCTTATTGCTACATTTCTACATCCCTACACAATGCTTCAAATGAGGACTTAAGGTCTTTATTTATAAAAAAATTTAGGCGGTGCTCACCCCAATTTTTGGTGCTCAGCCACAAGGGTTTCTTCACAAGTGGGTTTCCTTCCAGCTCAACCCCTTATCTTGGTGCTTAATACTTGACCTTTCCCACTTAGTAGGGTTTTCTTGGCTGCTTAGCCTCATGAATTTGTGCTCCAAATTTCCTTGCAAAGAACGTTTCCTCATGAGGCTGAGCTTCATTTGTTTTCTTAGCCAAAAAGTAAAAATATTTTGTCTTGTCTTTTCTACTTCCATGGCTCAACACCAATGACCATGACTCATGCATACTTGTTATTTTCTCTTGCAGAATAGCAAAATATCATTATAATTCATAAAACTCCAATTCTCACTACATTATTTTGTATCTTAACTAAGCAGTTTTGTTTTATACACAACTAGCACCATTTGATACATGATAAGTGTCATTTTCAAATGGAAAATTTACTTATTCTTGACATTTATCAATTACCATTCTCACTCACACAGAGCTAATACATCTCTCGCTCACACAAAACTACCATTCTCGCTCATTCAAAACTACCATTTTACACATTATATATATATAGACACATAAATCCTTTCAGACAATTTTACAAATAAATATAAATACACAGAATTAAAACCCAATAAATGCATAATTATAATTCATAAGAATAATATCATAAATTCTTTAAAATATCTCAACAGGAATCAAATTTGAAACTTCTTATAATATCTTGACACTCCCCCTAAAGTTGATGAATATGTGCTCTCCATTTTCAACTTGGATATAACTCTCTCAAAGTTTACTATTGTTTAGTTTAATATTGATTTTGCTGAATTGAGGAACATACATGTGTCACTGATTTTTGGAACCATTGAATTCCATAACCATGCTATGATTATGGAATCTTCTTCTTCTCATGACTTGAATTTAGGACCATCTTCCACAAGGGCATCATTAATTAAATGGTTAGCCTTTCCTTTCCCTTGAAAATGATCGTAATGAGTTGTGATCGCTTGAGATCATTTTTCCTATTTAATCAATAGGCTCAATTAACATTCTACACTTCTCCTACATTGTAGGGCTTGTCTCAAATTTTCATTTCATCCATTATAAATATGTGCAATTAAGGCACAAAAATGGAGGAATGAATTTGGACACAAAATGAATCACAAAAATAAAGTTGGACACAAAATGAATAATGCATCAATAAGAGTTGCAATATAGCAATGAAAATTAGAATAGAGACTAGAAAGGCACAATAACTCATTGGAGGTGGGGCAACAATGAAGGCGACAATAAGGACCAAAGAGGCACAACAACTCCTTGGAGGTGGGACAACAATGAAGGTTGCAATAGGAACCCAAGAGTCACAACAAGGAAGGTTGTGTTTTAGGGTTTCCACAACAATGAAGACTATGTTTTAGGAGTTGCTTAAAAATGAAGGTTGTGTTTTAGGGTTTTGTTCAACATTGAAGGTTTCGTTTTAAAGTTTACACAACAATGAAGGTTGCATTTTATAGTTTATGCAACAATGAATACTGCATTTTAGAGTTTATGCAACAATGAAGACTATAATTAAACCATACAATCAGGGAAGCCCCCCAGGGTAAGGAGTTTTAATCCCATATCAAATTTTGAAGAGAGTAATTTCTCTCTTATTTTTTTTCATTATATATATATATATATATATATATATATATATATATATATATATATATATATATATATATATTTTTTTAATATTTATTTATTTTTTATTTTATTTTTTTTTTTTTATATTTTTTATATATATATATTTATAATATAATATATATATATATATATATATATATATATATATATATATATATATTCTTTTGGACAATTTCTAGAATCCTACTAGACAATTTTAGATATAAAAATAAAATATACAAAATTTAAATCCAATAAATGCATAATTATAATCAATAAGAATAATATCAAAAATTTTCTAAAATATCTCAACATGAATCAAATCTGAAACTTTCTAAAATATGTTGACAACTCACACAAAACTACCAAATCTCTCACTGAGAGAAAGCTACAATGTGATGCACACACAAAATCAATATTTCTCATTCATAATAGATCACATATACATTTCTTCACAAGGATCATCAAAATATATACATACAAATATTCATTCTAACATAAACACAATTTCCACACATAAATCATGGACATAACTTGGTTAATAACATAGATCTTCTTCATATTTATCAATCACAAATACTCTTCCTTTTTCTATACACTCGAACCTCCATGCATTCATCAAGTAAAATATGAACATTAGTTTACTCTCACACAAAGCAACATATACCTTCTTCAACATATAATAGTAACGCAAACACATGCCAACACATAGAACTCGAATGATATCAAGCGTTTTATTGCATGCCAATAACATTAATATAGATCAACACATAACCAAATGACAAAGAGAAATGATACTTTAAGAAAATTTTAAGTTGACAAACTCCACGTGGCGCGGCACAACAAAATTTTGTTTTTATTTTTAAAATAAAGAAAACAGGGGGTGTTTTGTAATATGACCCTTGTTTTGAAGGTTGCGGTTTTGTCTTCCATTCTTCTTCTTTGCACTTCTATCTTCCACTCTTCGTCTTCCAACATATTTTGTTCCACACGAATGCCTCAAATGTATCTACAAAAGCCAATGAACAACTATAGTAAGGCACTTGTAGAATTCTCAAACACAAATCAAATTTACTATCAATAATGGAGCGATTACCTTCTTCAATGTCTTTACTCAATGTAGATCACCTAAAACACTAACCAAATAATACAAAACATAAACTGAGTACACCTAAAATAAAGGAAAAAACTTTTACCAAAGTAGAAGCCAACACTTTCACTAAATTAGAATTCAAAACAAAATACCAATCCACACATGGTATACAATCCCATGCCCCAAAGCAATAGTATACAACAACATGACATATATGACACAAGAAAAATGAATCCACAAAACAAATCAAACCAGGGGCTGAAGCAACTACTAAAACAATATGCAAAGAATTAAATATCAAACACAGACTACTTATATGGTAATAAAAATGCAATAAAAAAAACATCAATATTTACCCACAAAGTTTGTATAGATTTCTTCATCCAAAACCCACTAACAATGCTAATAAGTGAAAGTTCCGTAATAGTCTCATAAAACCCTACCAACATTATCCCCATCCATGAACCACTCCACAACAACCAATTTGAAAAAAAAAAGGATTCAATTACCACTAGACAAAAATGCAAAAAATTAACTCTAAAACAAATTGTTCACGAAATCACCAAATAAACCCTAATTTACGAAGGATGGCCAAATGGAACAATCAAAATTGGCTACTTTGTCCCTTTCGCGCAACAAAATGAAAACATAAGGGGAAGATAAGATACACACCTTTTTATTTCTAAACTGGGACCTTGCAGGACAGAATCAAAAACCCGAGGCTGAAGGCATAAGGGAATATAGAGAAGTGGCTAGGATGAAGGATGTGGACAAGAGCGTTGTTGTTCTTGCTGGTGAAAACGAAGAAAAAGAGTGGAAAAGGGCTTTGTTGTTCTTGTCGGAGAAAATGAAGAAGAAGAGTGGAAGAGAGAAATGCAAAAAAGAAGAGTAGAAGACGAAACTGCAACCTTCAAAACGAGGATCAAATTACAAAACACCCATCTATTCTTTTTATTTGAAAAAAACAAAATTTTGTTATGCTGCCACGTGGAGTTGGTCAATTTTGTTAACCAAAAGTTTGTTAAAGTATTATTTTTCAATGACAACAACTCGTTAAGTTCCCTTATCTCCCTTTGTTTTCTTTCCCCTTTGAAGTTTATGCACATCAATGTTTATTTATGAAGTTTTTAATTTCGTTTTCACTCCCTTTATGCCACCTATTTTACAAATCTAACTATATTTTCACATTTATTTTGGTGTCAAAAGATAAGAAACCACTCTTAAAACATATTTAATATACTTATAGATCTAATTTAGTTTATATACATCTTATAACTACTATATCTATTTAATATTTTCTTTATTAATTAATTATTTACCAAATTTTATCTCTTTTATAATAATCTTCAAAAATCAAATATTTACTTTTAAATTAAATAATTAATAAACCATTTTAAAAAAAACTTTTAATGGAATAAATTAAATAATTGATAAATCATTTATCTCTTTAAAAGTGTTTTAAATTAAATAATCAATAAACAATTTTGTCTTGTGATTTTTTTAATTAAAATAAAAATTAAATAATAAACAAACTATTTTTTAATCTTTTAAATTAAATAATTAATAAATTATTTTATGTGAGAAAGTTTCTTACATGAAATAAATCTTTTAATTTGTTAGGTTCATAGATATTAGGTATAATTACTTGTATAGTACACAGTTTGGGGTTAGTGTGTCAAATAGGTACCCGGTTTAAAAAAAGTGTCAATTACATCCCAACTTTTGAAAAAGTGCTTCAATTAGGTTCTTTTCAGACAGAGTTGGCTAACGCCGTTAGTCAACGTGCCACGTGTCAATCTGTGGTTTTTTTTTGTTATTTTTAATTATTTTTAAATTTTTTTAAAATTTTAAATTCTTTTTTTATTTTTTGAAAAAAAATTAAAAATACCACGTGTCAAGTCCCTGTGTGTGACACGTGGCATTGTCAGTGACATGTGGCATTGTCAGTGCCACGTGGCATTGTCAATGCCATGTGGCATTGCAATGCCATGTGTTAGTGTCACTACGAGATACCATTGTGTTGATTTCGATTTAGTCTCCATATATCTCTTTTTGTTTCAATTTAGTACCTAAGTATGTGTATCTGATTCAATTTTGTCCCAATTTTTTTTAATAATTAAAATATTTTTGTAATCCATTTTTTATAAGATTAAAAATAATTAGGTTAAAATACCTTTTTGGTCCCAATTTTTGTCAACTTTTTTCAAATAGGTCCCAATTTTCGCGGGGTGCTCAAATAGGTCCTAATTTTGGTCAATTTGATTCAATTAGGTCCTAATTGGGTAACGCCATTTAAATTGATAATGTTTCACTGTACAATTGACTTTTCCTTGCTACGTGTCGAAATAGTAATCCTACGTGTCATTTTTTCTTTATAATGAGATGGTTAATTAGGGGGTTAAACACATTAAGTCTTTAATTAAGAGGATTTAACGAAAAAAAAAGAAAGTCAAATAAAACAGAAATTGCAGCGCGATTAAAAAGTAAAAGGGGTTAACCCATCTTAAGGTTTGTGCTGAGGGAATTAGCGATTTAGGTTACTGCGCTCGAATTTGTGGAAAAGATTGAAAAGGAATGTCACTTCATTTGTGGTGTGCAATTGCTACGAGGTCATCGTCAATTCATTGCAGATATCGCTACCAGGTTAGGTTTTCTATTGCGTTAGCGGTTTCGATTTCGTTTTTGGTTTTTGGTCGTTTGCGATTTTGTTTTTGGTCGTTTGCGATTGGCTTGGTGTTTGTTTCAAAAGCGGTTTTGTTTGTTTTATTGCGCTATTGTGTTGTCATTGTCTGCTATTTTATGGCATTCTGATTTTCGTTGTAGTGTCCCACTCGTTTGTCCTGAACATCTTTGTCAGTGGATTGGGGTTGTGTGCGTGCTTTGTCGGTGTTGGTGCGGTTTGTTTGAAAGTTGTGGTCCCTTTTTTGTTCGTGGACCCTGTGTGTGTTGTTTCAAATGTTTTATGCCATATTAAATGTGTTTGTGGACCCTATGTGTGTTGCTTACAAATGTTTTTTATATCTGCCACATATCACTTGTTTGAAAAAGTGGTGTGTAATGTGTGATGACACTTTCGAAGTTGTGGTCCACCATGGTGGACTTTTTAAATAGTTTGGTCCTATTAATTACATAGGTGGGGAAACCACTGTTTGGGGTTGTGACCCAGACACGTGGAGTTATTTTGAGGTGGTAGGGGAAATCAGGGAAATGGGGTATGTTAATATTAAGGAGTTATGGTATGCAATAAAGAATGCCATGTATAAGTTGGAGGATGACAAAAGTGCAATAAATATGATGCACATTGCCAAACACTATGGCCAGGTTCATATGTTTGTTGTGCATGGTATATCTGAAGCAGAAGTTGTGGAAAACGACTTAGAGGATCAACAGGGTTTGCTTTGTGGGGCTGAGTTAGAGAGTGGGGAGGGCAATCACATAAATGCGGAGGTACAGGAGGTTGAGAAGGAGGTACAGGAGATTGAGAAGGAGGTCCAAAAGGAGGTTGAAAAGGAGGTTGAGGAGGAGGTTAATGAGGAGGTTCGTGAGGAGGTTCATGAGAAGGTTAATATGGAGGTTGAGGAGGAGGTTCACGAGGTTCAGGTTGAAGTGCAGATGGGGGTGATGGTTTAAGTGAATGTGAGGTGCAATCTCATCTGAGGGGTGAGGAAGGAGTTCAACATGAGGATGAGGGACTTGTTGATATCCAGATCAGTTTGGACAATGGTGATCATAATTTGTTTGAAGGGAGTGTAGAGGTGAATAATGAGCAAGAGTCTGACCAGGTGGAACATATTGAAAAAAAGAATGAAAGTGATGAAGAGGAATACAGTGACAATGAGGAAAATGCTAGTTATGTAATTTCGGATAGAGAGACAACATGAGATGAATGGCAATCAGATGACCTCCTTAGTCTTAATAAAAGTGATGATGAAGGATATGTTGATGAAAGTTCAGGTGATAAAGGGGGCAGCTGTGGTCCTTTTGGCACTTTTGTCATGCCAAATTCCATGGCTGACTATAGGTGGGATGTGGGCACAAATTTCATAGATAAGGAACATTTCCAACAAGCAATAATAACTTATGCAGTTCATTCTGGTAGAAACATAAGATGGGTTAAAAATGATAAACAAAGAGTGAGGGTGAAATGTATGGGGGCACAAG
>Ga0214545_1001152_pt1 | contig 48046 bp, 18 predicted proteins | sample CNSS4metaG_FD_160064 | JGI IMG/M metagenome (GOLD analysis project Ga0214545, IMG submission 160064) | Root nodule microbial communities from cowpea collected in UCLA plant growth center, Los Angeles, California, USA - CNSS4 | ecosystem: Host-associated > Plants > Roots > Nodule | place: USA... | reverse complement strand
TAATATAAATAATATAATTATTAAAATATATATATATATATATATATATATATATATATATATATATATATATATATATATATATATAAAAACTTGACAATACACCTAGTACTGTCTGAGTTTTACTTTTGAGAAAAGAAAAAGACAAAACAATAAACACGCACAACCATGCAAAGAAAAATCTATCATTTGAGTGTTTATGAAGGATAGTTTTAAGTTAATCTCCCACACCACACATGTTTAAGAAATTAAACTATTGTTTTGTTCTGTACAGTAGAATATCATTAATCTTTCCGTTAATTTTGTTATAGTAATTGATCTCGACTAACCCACCAAAAACATGTATGAAGTGACATTCCGTACAATTATATAATGTCTTTTCAATTTAACAAAAATAGCCCAAACAGAAAAATATTAATCTGACAATCTTTTTCTAAAAGTAAAAAAAAAAACAAATAAACTTAAAAAAGTGAACTAACTTTTAAGAATAGAATAAAATAAATATATTTAAATTTAATACTTTTCACTCAAACAAGATTTACATGAGTGATGGGATATATTTAGAATAATCGGTAGAACTAATTACGTTTAGTGGTTAATAAGAGTAAGTGAAAACTAACCTCTTGGAAACCAGGTATGGTTGCTGAGAGTGCAAGGAACCTCTCTTTAAGTTTCTGTTGTCTTTGTTTTCTGTCGGAACTTTTCATCTCAGCAAACGAATCTCCTTCATCTTCTTCACTGGCCAATTCTTCATCGTCAAAACACAAATCCTTGACATCATTACCTACTTCCTATGCACACAACAAACATCGTAGATTTAGACAAAAACAGACATAAACATAAGTGATTCATGTTTCATATACATAGTATTGGTTTACCAAGTAAGAATCAGAAGGCCAATTTTCCCCTGACTCCTCCATTGATATTTCAGGAGAGAGAGTTAAAGTAAGAGAGAGAAAGTAGTTGGATCTAGTAGAGTGAAGAGAGTGAAGAGAGTGAAGAGGTGCAGTGTGTGGGAATTGGAGTAATGAAGGAACATAAATAGAAAAAAAGAAAAAGAAAAAGAAAAAAGGGAAGAATATTGTGATGGAAGATGAGATTGGAAGGTGACATGGTTATGGTTATATATATATCTCTACAATACTCGCCAAACATGCTAGGTGCATCTTCACGGTTGAATCCTCTGTTTTACACGTGTTTATCATCCAGTGCATACTCAGACGGAAAGCGTGGTTCGCGTGTTCCATGTTAGGACACCACTACTGTTTTATTATTAAATAATATAAAAAAAAGCTATCGAGGTTAATTTTGTCACTTTCGCATTATCCAAATTTGTGTGTAGAAGAAGAGTGGTTTCCTCTTTTGTTGTCTTTTCTTTTTATCTGCTTCTGATATATAAATAAATATATGTATGTATTTATTAATTTTTGTAAGATTTGGTGATAGGAAGAAAATAAATATGAGTTTTGTAAGAGGAAAATGAATATGTTTTAATTTTAATATAATAATAAAAAATATAATTTTAATGGAAATTCTATGAAATTTGTTTAAACTCTAAGTTGAAATAATTGAACATATATTAACTATCGCATTGAGAAACAATTAAAATATATGTTAATATGAAAGTAAAATATCATAATTTAAATTTATTATTTTTATTATGGTTTTAATATTTTTGTTTTAATTATCATTTATTTTATTACAATATTAAAAACATATTAGTAAAATATTAAATTACTAAATTTTTCTTTAAATTTTAATAAATGCTAGCTAGTATTTTCATAATTACATGTTTTATAATATAAAAATATATATTAATAAAATATTAAATTGTATTAATAATGTCTTTTAAAATAATAATATAATATTTACAAATATAATTATGAATTAGTTATAATTACAAATGTATTGGGTCAAAAATATTATCAATTATTACATTCTTTCTTCCTAGATTCTCCGTCAAAAATACCACATAGAATTTCTCATATTTCCTAAATTTAACTTTATTGTTTATATTATAATATTATATTATATATATATATATATATATATATATATATATATATATCGGACATATCTATTTTTTCATATTTAATAATAATTCTATTAATCAAAAGGATAAACTAATTAATTTTTTGTCCACAACAATATAACAATATCAAGAGTGTAATCTACATAAGTTTAATATCATTAACATATTAATATTCCATATTTATTTAATACATTATATGTAAGCACATAATATGATGTTTAATATAAATCACAATTATCATATTTGCTTAATGTACCAGTTTAATTCTATTTATAAAATTAGACTAAAATATTCTGCCATAGACTTCTTTTAAATTCATTGACTCAGATATAAATTTTATTTGGGATTTTTTTTTTTTTTTCTTTTCATTTATAAACAAACTCTTCTTTGCATTTGTGCTTCATCATCAAATAATAATATATAAGAACAATCATAAAGATGAAGTTCTAAAGTTACTCCTAATACTGAATTTGTCTAATATTTGTCTAATAGCCTTTTGAAAAATAAAAAATACAAACGAATATTTGTCTAATATTACTTACCTTACCACATAATAATACGCAAGTTACCAACATATCTCATGTTAGGATTCAAAAAATTGAAGTTAAGACTATCGTTTATAACATAAAACTCAATAATTTACATAGAGAAAGAAAACAAATAGAAAAAAATACTTACAAGAAAGAGAAGAAAATGACCTAGATGTAATTAATTCTTTTTTTTAAACATAACATCCATTTTATTAAGACGTCAACAAATTATCGTCACTGTAAAATACTTTTCTTCTAGTGCACTAAAACAATGAAATATATAATGCAATAAATTAGAAAAATGTATATAAAAAACAATTACAAAATATTTATTAATTTTTAATGTAAAATGAGTTTTTTAACCATTAGTGTAGTATCACTTTGTACATATCCTGTGCATATTTGCAAATAAAATTCCAAAAGCAATCAAAGCTTAAACAAATTTAATTGAAACTATTAAAACTTGCATGAGTAAAATCAATTACCCAAATTGACTAATTTATACTTGTAATATTTAAACGATTTTGACTAAAGATTATTTTAAGGTTAAAATATTATTTTTGTTCGATTTTGTTAATTGAGTTCTGGTTTTTTTCCATAAGATTCAATTATAGTTAATTTTGTTTAATTTAGTCAATTTTGCTAATAATTGACCGATAGTTTATGATTTTTAATTTTTTTTAATTAAAAAAATGTTCATGTATTAAGTTAGTAGTGTTATGTGTTAGGATCAATGAGACATGCGAATGTTTTTTATTCAATTTGATCTTTATATTCGTTATTTTTGTTCAATTCAGTTTTAGTTTAAAAAATTGAATAATTTTGTTCCTTCTCAAATTAAGACAAAAGTTAACTTTTATATAAATGTTATTATGATTTTTAGGTTAGATTATTTAATTGATTTTTAACCTAAAAATCACATAAAGCATTAAATAGTTTAATTGAATTTTAACCTAAAAATCACATAAATTATTAAATGTTTTATAACTTTTAACTTCTAAAAATTTTAACCCAATGGTGTTAGTTCTTACTTCTAAATTTTCATTATAATTTTAAATCAACTCTAAACTAAGTTATAAATATTTTAATAAAAACTATATAATGTTTATATAAAAATTAAATTGAGTTTCAATTTAAAAAAAAAGGAAAAAATTGTTCAATTTAAAAAAAATTAGATTGAATTAAACAAAAATAACGAATTTATGAATTAAACTAAGGATAAGACTTTTACATGTAACACTGACTCTGACATATAACATTGTTACTGTCACGTGATATGATGTTGGCTTGACACATATACACTTTTTTTTGAAATTGAGAAAAATAAAAAATAAAATATTGACACATAGCATACACGGGCTCATTATTCGTTAACTATTTAAATTATTTAAATGATATTAGAAAAAAAAAGACTAAATTAAACAAATGTGTTCCTTTTAAGTGTTGCTCATAACTTTTATAAATCTTAGACTTATAGTACTCTACAATTTTTTGGAAAGTATTTGTAAGAGTGTTGTAGGTTTATATATAAAATTTCATGTTTTAAAGAGTATTGAACAATTTAACTATATGGAATTGATTTGCTTGATAATTGTTTGTTCTGGTGATATGAAATATACTTGTAGGTGAATTGAATAAAGAGGAAAATGGTAAAAAAAATTAAAAATAAAATCGAGCTTACTATGATGGATTTTTACATTAACTATCTTAGTTACTTTAAATTTACTATGACTGACCTAAGTATATCTATTATAGTAAGTTGAACTTATTATGACAAGTCTTCGCGATGTCATAGAAAGAACACACTTTCTATGACTCTTGTAACTATGATGCTAAAATACCTGTTATAGTAACTTCTTTTTACCTGTCATAAAATGTATTTTCTGTATTAGTGAAAATTGACGAAAATTGAGATCTTATTAAAAAATATAAAAAAATATATATATATATATATATATATATATATATATATTTGCAAAAATTAATCACACCTTTAATTTGTTTGGTATTTTCTTCACTTTTCTTTTCATCCATTTGTTGGGCTCCAAAGGAAACATTAAGGTGTAGATATGGAAGTTTCCAAAATCACTTTTCTTATTACTAATGATGGTGTGTGTGGTGGTTGAGAAAACCTAACTCAACAAACATTATGAACAACTAACATAAAAGCTAGAACGACAGTTGCACAAATGGGACACTTTTTTCTGGCAAGACAACGTGACAAGTTGCTCAACCAACTATGTACAAAACTGTAGCACTTTCCAAAATAACGTTGTACCATCATTTTTTTAGCTTCAACACAAACATTCAATAGATAAACATGCCTTCAATACTAACGTACTCTAACATGCGCCTCGTGCAAAAACATGTACTTACCTTTTTTATTGATGAAAAATAACTTAATTAATAATAAAATCCAGAATTTATTCTTTCTTCAATGGATGAAGTAATTAGTCTCCTTAAATTGTAGATGCCCGGTGTTTTTAATTGATTTACATTATAAGAATTATGAAAAAATTCAATATTTTTAAGGAATATTAGAATAAGAAAAATTAATAATGAGATAAATGAAATAATTCTCTATAATTTTAAGAAGAGTTGAAAATTTCGAATTGAGTTGAACGAAAAAGGTAAATTGGTAAATTAATCTTTTGATTTAAATTTTTTGTTGAAATGTTATAAATATGTTTTTTATATATTTTTTTTTTGTTAAATATATTTTTAGTTCTTAAATTTTAACATAAAATTGGAATTTGTCTAAACTTTGATACAATAACATACTCAAATTTTAAGAATGAATAGACATAATTCTTTTAACCCAATTATATTTTTTTTTTAACATATCACATGGTGTTTTGGGTTAATATAGAAGTTGTTTGACATATTTTAACTCAAATATTAGTCTTGATAGTCGTGTAACATGTAAAAAATATTAACACTTTTGAGTTAAGCAAACTATATCCATTAATTTTAAAAGTTGGAAAATCAAAATATATTAAAGTTTCGAACATGGACGAATTCCAATTTTGCATCTAAATGTATAGAATAAAAACATATTTTTAGTCCTAATATTTTTCTTTTGTTTATACAAATTATTCATTATTTTAAAACATGTGATAAAATTTATTTATTTTTTAACAAATTTTTAAAATGGGAAAATTATATAAAAAAATTCTGTATTTTGTTAACATAAAATTCATATCAGTTTATTTTAGAAAAAAATATTTTAACTTTTTAAAACTGAGAAAACCATATGTATGGTAAAGTAACATGCCACCTTAAAAAATATCATGTTTTTAACGTCATGAAAATTTTGTAATTTAATATATTTTAGTTTTATAAGTTTTATTTTAGTACAAATAAATAAATAAATAAATACATTTCTTTCGAGTTATTAAATTTTTAATTTTGTTGCAGTTATCCACGATTCATCTTTTGTCTACTTACTTTTCCTATTAAACAAATTATTATGGAAACATTGGATACAAGTTTCGTTTTGTTTTTACAAATTCAGTAGGAGTTATTAATTGAGTTTCATTTGATTCATTATTGTCTTACTTAAAAGAACTTTTAATCACCATTAGTAAAAAATAATCTGGGTATTATTATTTTTCTCGAGAATTTTTGTTAATAAGGATTTATTTTATTCCAAATAAATTTTATGGCGCGGTGATATAAAATACCAGTTAAAAGTTAATTACTATTTTTATTAAGATAACTTCTAACGCGCATTGATCAGTGGTAAAATATAATAAAATTTGTATGGTTGAGTTTTGTTCAACTTTGTGTATCACTTTGGTGAATAGAATTTTTTAATACAAGGTGACATATTTTTTGTTCGCGTAGCTATCATGTTTTAAATTCTCTACTTTATCCCAATTTCTTCAAAGTTTTCATAGCTAAAAGAAAGAAGATAATTGCAAGTTGCCAACTAATAATGCATTTTTTTTCCTATTTCTTCTTTTACCAAATAAATAAGCGTAAGGAAAAAAATGTAATACCAACTAAATTAAACAAAAAGACGCACACAGAAAACGATTTAATGTTAAATTAAGGTTTCATTATTCAAAATTTATTTAATGAAAAATTAAAATGCTAATATAAATTAAGAGAATGTTAACCGTGCCCTTAAGTCATTGGTTAATGTACAATTAATAAGTATAAAGTTTATAATTAACGGTGACTGACCTTAATAACTATTAATATAGTTTTGATTTATTTAGAAGAAAAAATATCCATAAATATTATGTAACTATAATTAATACATAAAAAAAGTTATAAAATAATCAAATAATTAAACAATTTTAATGTAGTTGTAACATATTTAAATAAAATTACATTAAAAATATGAATATTATAACACTATTATGGTTTAAAGAAATATAGTACAACAAGATTCAAATTAAATTAACTTTTTATAATTAAAATGACTAATGAAGTATCATATCAAATAATATAAAAATTATTAAATAATTTTATTTTAACAAATCAATTTTATATTTAATGATATAAAAAATTTTCATTACAAGTTATCATTATTCAACGTTTTTTTTAATTTATTTTACTATTGGAGGTGATTATAGTTATCTCGTTGGTAATGATATGTTTATGAAAATATTTTTATTGTATTTTTCTTTTTTATTAAATTCAAAATATTATGATTTTTCTATGTAATTGAAAAATAAAATAGAAAGTTAAATTGAGGGATGAATAAAAAAAATTAACTATAAAATTTTATTATTTTTTTTATCAGCAAGAACACATATATTAATAGAAGGTAATTAGGTTATCTCAACCCATAAACAATAATAAATAAATTAAAAAAAAAATGCTATGACTTTCCTTCATCATTATTCACATAGAGTAGTATCTCACAATCATCACAAAAGCAAAGAAACAAAGATTACAAATAAGAAGTAGATCCCTCATGCCTATGATTGAGTTTATTGTTCTACCCGCTATATTGGTCATATAGGACTATTTATTATTGTCTAATCTCACGCTTGAGATATATAGATATAACGGGTTGTAAGGTTGAGTACAACATCATCTTTACAAGCCAATTTGTAAGATTAAGTTTGACTTACACTCTACAATATTAGAGTCATGGATGAGATCCTATTATAGTGAAATCTATTCTTTATTGGATTTATTGTTATACTCGCTACATCAAAACACTTATTAATGTCTAATTTCATGTTTGAAATATATAGGTACTGAAACTCCTATTTTGACTAGAAATAATGTCAATTTACATTATAAAATGATGCAAACACCTTACAATTTGATTGATTTTATAAGGTTGAGTAATATACTTAAACTCATTTCTTCACATTTATACACTAAATTTTGTATAACAATGTGTGATAGCCCTATTTGTCTACGTGATACAACCATCAAAATTGACTTCTAATTTAAAATATAATACATATGTGCTCTGCATTCAATTTCAACCTAATTTTAACCACTTAACATCCTTCATCTTCCATTGTGTATCATATATATATATATATATATATATATATATATATATATATATATAGAGGGACTGAGTTAATTTGTATAAGAAAAAAAAATGGATTCTACAAAGGAATCCTTTTAAACGAGATATTAATTTTAATTGAGAAAGACAGAAATAAGATGTAGGCGACAAATTTATATCCATGGTGAACATCAATCATTTGCTCTATTCTATTCAACAAGTTGATATTAACAATTAATATCTACAAACTATTTAATAATTCTTTTAACATATTTTATATTGATTAAATTCTATTTAAAATTATCAAATCAAGGTCCACCTATATAATGAAGTAACAACTTTTTTCACATAACACCAAGTGAAAATTTAACAGAAAATTACTTATATACAGTAAAATAATTAATTAACATGAAAATGATATGGTACATGAAACACGTTTAAACTATGTTCCCACTTCTGAGTCGATTGAGATGACTTCAAATTCAAAGAAAGTCACTGCTATCAACTTTTTTCTTGCCTAGGGTTCATTAACGTGTACTTAATAAACTGCGCATGATTAATGCATTGCTAATAGTTTAATGGAAAGTAATAAAAAATGGTTCCATGGTTGGATCTAATGAAGCTTCAACCACCTAATAAAGTTCCAAGAACTCTCCTTTCATGATGAACACAACAACACCAAAGATTTAAAAACTGCAAAGTTTTTCTGCAACCTTTTCAAAATGTCTTCTCTAAGATCCACCATGTCAAACGATCATTCTAAATCAACCTTCGATGAACATCGATGGGTGATTCACATCCGCAAAACCCTAGAAGAAGAGCTCGAGGAAGACGGTGGTGAATTTGCAGTATCCATCTTCAGTGTGCCCAAGCTTCTCATGGCAAGTGATCCTGATTCTTACGTCCCGCAACAGGTTGCGATTGGTCCTTACCATTATTGGCGTCCCGAGCTATACGAGATGCAAAGGTACAAGCTTGCAGCAGCAAAAAGATTCCAGAAACATCTCCAAAGCTGCAACTTGGATACCCTAATCGATCAATTGACCAAGTTGGAGCAAAGGGTTCGATCGTGCTACCACAAGTTCCTGGATTTCAACGGGGAAACACTGGTGTGGATGATGGCGGTTGATGCGTCGTTCTTGCTCGAGTTTCTTCAGGTTTATGCCATGCAGGAAGGAGCGAAGGTGCAGAGGGTTTCCTCCAGCATGTCGCATTTGGTGGACTATGCTGGGAAGAAATCAGCTCACAATGCAATTTTGAGGGACATTGTGATGCTCGAGAATCAAATCCCGTTGTTCGTGTTAAGAAAGATGCTGGAGTTCAAATTCTCGTCGCTGGAATCTGCTGATGAAATGCTGAGCATGATGTTCATAGGGTTGTTCAAAGAGATTTCTCCTTTTAAAATGATGGAGGAGTATCCAAACATTCAGGTCTCAGAGAGCGTGCATCTGCTAGATTTCTTGTACGATGTGATAGTGCCGAAGTTGGAACAGCAACCAGACACAATCGAAGGTGAGGTTCAAGAAGAAGAAGAAGAACAAAAACATGAAAATGAAGAAAAAAGCTCAGATTATTCCAGCCATGTTAAGCAATTCTTCAGTGAAATATGGAAGCTTCTTTCGAAGTTAAACAAAGGGCCAGTGAAGTTAATAAAGAAGGTAATTTTATCTAAACCTCTCAAAGTGTTTGTTCAGTTGCCATGGAAAATCGTGTCCAATGTTCCAGGACTGAAGCTTCTGAAGCAACCGGTTGAATATTTCTTCTTCTCTCAAGAAAGTGCGAGTTCAAGATCCTTCAAAAGTCTCATGAACAAGCTACCCTCGGTGGAGGAAATCACCATTCCTTCTGTCACAGAGCTCTTGAATTGCGGTGTTCGTTTTGCAGCGACCACCGGAAGCGTATCAAACATCAATTTTGACGGCAAAACGCGAACTTTTTACCTTCCCAGAATTGGTTTGGACGTGAACAGTGAGGTTTTTCTGAGAAACTTGGTGGCGTATGAAGCATCGGTTGCATCGGGGCCGTTGGTAATAACCCGTTACACTGAGTTGATGAACGGGATCGTAGACTCGGAGGAAGATGCGAGGGTTCTGAGAGAAAAAGGGATCATTGTGAACCATTTGAAGAGTGATGAAGAGGTGGCGAAGCTGTGGAATGGAATGAGCAAGTCGTTGAGAGTGTCGAGGGTGAGAGAATTGGACAAGGTGATTGAGGATGTTAACAAGTATTATAACTGTAGATTGAAGGTTAAGGTTGTGAAGTTCATGAAGAGTTATGTGTTTAGTTCATGGCAGTTTTTGACTTTTCTTGCTGCCATTTGCCTCTTGCTCTTGATGGCTCTGCAAGCTTTCTGCTCTGTCTACACTTGCAGTCGTCTTTTTCGATCTGCACTGAATTCCACTGATTAATTCGTGTCTCATCAGATCTCAAGTATTAATAAATGGACTTTTTTCTTTTACTGTATAACCCAGATTCATGTTGTTATAAATTTTAGATTTTTTCACTTTTTTTTTCATCATATCTTTATTGTACATAGTATTTTGAAATCATTTTCTTTTTTAATGTCATTTGACATTATTCATGTAACTATTTATTTTCTATTTTTTCTAAAAATATAAAAGTTAATTTTTATTAAAGACTATTTTACCCTTATATAAATTGTTAAATAATTGTCAAATAGTGTCAAAGAATATTTTTCATCTTAAAATATAAGTTGGTAAGTCGGACAAGCATAATTTTTATTTACTATCAAATCCGAAAAAATAATCACAAATTTTTTAAAATCTACAAATATCAGCAAATATTTAAAAAAAAAAACTATTTTATAAATTTTTAAAATAAAATTTAAATAAAATTAAAAAAATAAATATGTAATATAAATTAATTTTTAGTTTTAATATATTTAACCTAATAAAATAAAATAAAATAATTTTAATTAAATCTAACGTAATAAAAGTTAAATTAAATTTTAATTTTTTGATAATGGATGCTCACATATACAAATAAATAGTATAATATTTCACATAATCAATTTATAAATGAATATTAAAATATTTATTATCCACTGTTCACGAATAATAGATATGTCACGAATAATAGATATCTGCATATATCAATTTACCGTTGCAAATTTTATTAATGAATATCCGAACGGATGTTCTTGCCTTTAGCATTAGTACTAACTTTAATGTTTTGAAATATATTAAAAAAATATAATACTCAATATAAATTTATTTTTAATGTTGATAAGATAAAAAAACAATAATAAATTTAGGTTTGTTTTGATATGTATGTCAGTTGGTTGGTGATGAAGAATATGATTCCTCTTGTTTCAATACTTAAAGTCATTTCAAGAAGATTATGTTCATTTTTCCTGTTTTTTTTCAAGATATTCTGTTTTGTACCTTATTTTTTAAAATTTCAGTCACTTGTTGTAGTTAACAACGTGGTCTGTTAATACATTTTCGGACAATCACTTGATAATGAAATCTTCATAGCCCAATAACTTTAAATTCTTTATAATTATAAATTATTATTTTTTTAGTTATCACTACATTATTCTTTATCAAGATACTAAAAGGTGGTTGGGTTGTCAAAACATCATTTTGTCTGAGTAAATTAGTTCTTTGGGCGTTTTCATTGATATAATATTCTATCCCATGCTGTGCATGAGGAACAATAATTATATATATAAGTTAAGACTTATCCGTTTAGACCTTAATCTGAGAATATATACAATTTATTTTTTCATAAATGATAATGAGAGTGTCCATACATACTAGTAACTTAAAATTTGATTTCCCTTTTTTTACACAAATTTTAAATTTGATTCTTAGATACATTTGTAAATATTTTTAGATGGATGGAAGGAATAAAAAAAGAAAAACAGATCTCTATCCAGTTAATTGGTAACATTGTAAGATAAATTAAATAATAATTGGCTAAAATATCATTTTCAAGTGTGTATATCGATCATCTAAAGTCGTTTTTCGAAAGAAAAAAAAAAGAATAAATGTAGTTGTGCATATTTAATTGAAAAGTTATATCTTGATAGAAACTTATACGTATTATCTCTCTATATACTCTCCTCCATGCCATTTTATTTAAACTTCGACATTCTTTTACGTCAGAAAAAAAAAATAACAATATGATCCAACCTTATATTATAGTATAATCTTACGCATCACTTCAAAATTATTATAAGAAGTAAAGCCCCACTAGAATGTAAAAACTGAAATATTCAAAGTTTAAATGAAATAAATAAAAGCATGTGTATCCCTTCTAAAACATATCTTATCCGTTTGATAAGATCAAAGAATGAAGCGTTGAGTTTAACTAATAATAAAGAAAACCCCAAAAAAATTTAGAAATATATCTTTATTTTCTCAGCCAATTATACTAATTATTTTCTACTCCAGTACATAAGTCTCATATCGCTTAGAAGTCGAGGTCGAGTAAAGTTTAAATAATCATATCTCCCTCCACCTTCTAAGACACTCTTTAAGGACAAGGACAAAATCGTGACGAAACTTAAACGCTCAAAAACGGATAATACCTTTAGGAATGCGGTGGTTGTTCCTAACGATGACTGATGGACGAACTTGGATCGGAAACGGAACATTTTCCTTGCACAAAGTGGTATATTTTTATTAAAGTTAAATCTTACCTTTATATACAACTTTAGCCAGAAAATAAAGGTATAGTTGAAATGTTGTATACATTTTTTTTTTAATGAAAGTGGGATTGCTCATCATGAGTTATGTCATGAAATGGACACTTTAATTACGAGAATTATGGCAACAAGCCAACTTCATAATTATACATTATTTAAAAGCAAAGTGGCAGAGATTACATGTTTTACCTTTTCTTATGGTCAAAGAAATCTTTCAATCTTTAAATTAATAAAACTATTTAATTGAAAGTGAGGGCTCAACATGCAAAAACAAACTTCACTTTTTTCCTTTATTCTAAAAACTTTATCATTGTTCTTACATTGCTCGTTTTTCTCATTCACATTGAGCACATATATTATATTGTTAAAAAAAATTAAGGTAACACAAACCTACGTAAAACATGGGAGATCCAAGTTTCCAAGTGAAAGCGATTTAAAATTTCAAAGTATATATCAATGGTTGTTCCAACTTGTGTATTGTAAAGGGCAACGACTTTCAAAAATAAGAACTGAAAAAAACATTTGTTTGAGGGAAAAACAAGTGAAACAAAAGATTGATCGACTACTATAATTTATCTATGTTTGGTGAAATATAATTTTTATTCTGATTTGGTATAATCTATATGTTTTTGTGTTATTATATAAATTTTTATCTGATGACAAAATAATTAATAAACTTTAAAATGTCACCATAATTGAAATGACATAAATGAGAGAGCTCCTAATGATACTTAATTTTCATTCTTAGATATAAATATATAACTATCATCGTAACCTTAATCTTCTTATGTGTTATAATACCTAGGATTTTCCAAAAAAGGTCATAAATACAGCTTTGGATTTTGCATTAATATCATAAATGTCTTCTCTGAAATCAGTTATGTCTATCGATTCAAAGTCTAACTTTGATGAGATCCAATGGATCATCCAAATCCGTAGAACCCTAGAAGAAGAACTTGATGAAGATGGTGAATTCCCAGTGTCCATTTTCAGCGTTCCAAAGCTCCTTAAAGCATGTGATCCAGATTCATACATTCCTCAACAAGTTGCTCTTGGTCCATACCATTATTGGCGTTCAGAACTGTACGAGATGCAGATACACAAGCTTGCAGCAGCAAAAAGGTTCCTGAAGCAATTACAAAACCCTAACCTGGATAATCTCATCAACCAATTATCCAAGTTGGAGCAAAGGATTCGAGCATGCCACCACAAGTTCTTGGATTTCAACGGGGAAACATTGGTGCTGATGATGGCAGTTGATGCCTCGTTTTTGCTCGAGTTCCTCCAAGATCGTACAAAAATGGCAGTCAAATCATCTCATCACAACGCAGTTTTGAGGGATGTTGTGATGCTTGAGAATCAAATACCATTGTTTGTGCTGAGAAAGATGTTGGAGCTCAAATTCTCATCGCTGGAAGCAGCAGATGAAGTGTTGATCTCGATGATCATTGCCTTGTTCAAAGAGATTTCTCCTTTCAAGATCGTGGAAGAAGAATATCAGAACACTGTTCAAGTCTCAAAGAGAGCACATCTTCTAGATTTCTTATATCACATGATTGTTCTTGTTCCGGAGATGTTGTTGGAACGAGAAGATACAATTGAAGCTGAGCTTGAAGAAGAAGAAGAAAACGAAGAATCAAACACTGATTCCAGACAAGTTAATAAGAAACTCTTCACAGAACTGTGGAAGCAGCTTTCAAATTTCAACATGGGGCCAGTGAATGTAATAAAGAAGGTACTTTTATCTAACCCTATGAAAGTCTTCGTTAAGTTGCCATGGAAAATCATGAAACAATACATATTTAGCTCTCAAAACGAAGAAGAAAGTGTGAGTTCAAGATCCTCCAAAAGTCTCATGAACAAGCAACCCTTGATAGAGGAAATCACCATTCCTTCAGTCACAGAACTCGTGAATTCTGGTGTTCGTTTCTTACCCACCAACAGCATATCAAACATCAGTTTTAACGAAAAAACATGCATGTTTTACCTTCCCACGGTTTGTTTGGACGCTAATACTAAAGTTTTCCTGAAAAATTTGGTTGCATACGAAGCATCGGTTGCATCAGGGCCACTGGTAATAACCCGTTTCACTGAGTTGATGAACGGGATTATAGATTCTGAGGAAGATGCAAGAATTCTGAGAGAAAAAGGGATCATTCGGAACCATTTGAAGAGTGATGAAGAAGTGGCTGATATGTGGAATGGGATGAGCAAATCATTGAGATTATCGAAGGAAGCATTGCTGGATAAGGTGATTGAAGATGTTAACAAGTATTATAACTGTAGATTGAAGGTTAAAGTCGTGAAGTTGATGACGACTTACGTGTTTAGTTCATGGAAGGTTCTTACGTTCCTTGCCACCATCTTGCTCTTGCTCTTGATGACCTTGCAAGCCTTTTGCTCTGTATATAGTTGTAAATACAATTTTAGTAACACTTCACAGTGATTATGTTCTTTTTTTTTTTTTTACTTTTATACTCTCATTTATAGAGTAAAGGTATACGAATATTTGTAGTATAAATATTGTATTGAAACTGATTTTTTTTTTCATATCATGTATATGTTATTATGTTTTCTTTCTTTGGGTATTTATGATCATCGAGTCCAGCATAATTTGGCTAAAATTGATAAAATAGTTATTTTAATTTGGGTTAAATATGTTTTTGTCCCTTAACTTTCAGTGAATTTTAGAATTAGTCCATTTCGAAACTTTAGACCAATTTAGCCATTCATCTTTCGAAATACGTGAATTTAGTCCTCTTAATCAAATTTTGTTAAGTTTATTTAATGTTTCGTACGCATTTCAAGATTGTATTTGAATTGTTTATATTCTTTGACACATTTTTGCTTTAATGTTAAGTCAAATATTACTATGAAACGCATTTAAAATGTTAAATAAACTTAATAAAATTTTATTAAAAGAACTAAATCCACAGTATTTCGAAAGATGAATGACTAAATTGGTTCAAAGTTTTGAAATAAACTAATTATAAAATTTACTGAAAATTAAGGGATCAAAAAAATATTTAACCCTTTTAATTTTAAAAAATATTATTTAAAGAATAAAATTAAAAAATAAATGTAAACATCAAATAAATTCTTTATATGTATAAATATAAATAATAAAAACAAAAAATAAATAGTTATATAAGAGCTGAATAAGACATAAGATAGATAAAAAATTACAGAGTAAAAGTCGTTACTTCTCTATATATTAATGTACTTTTACATATTATAATAATACATATTAGCTTTTGTTAAATCATACTTTCCGTTAATGGTGATGTGAAGCATAACTATTGGTTACTTGGGAATGTGGTTAGGTTAGGTGCTTGTAATTAATGATTAGAAAGCCAATTAATTTACTTTGTTCTAATGATTTAGAATCTTTTCCATCATGGATGCACACGCGACTCTAATATTCTTCACGTGGATTCCTTGTGTGCCTAATGTATCACTACACGTTAGTTTAAAATAATGATGTAATTATTGTTTACATAATTTATTCACTTTTAATTATTTTTATGTATAAAGTTATTCTAGTAAAATAGTTATGGTATTTTTATTTTATAATAAATACGTAAATACACATTAATAAAAAATAATGAATATAAATTATAAAAACATATTTGATAAAAGATAAATATGTGTGAGTTTAGGATTATAATGATATATTATTGAGAGTTTAATTTTCCAGTTCGAGAATTTTTTTTTTTTTTTAAGAAAACAAGAATTACGATAAAAAAAATTAATTTACTCTTTCAATTGGAAAAGAATTGATAGTCTTGATAATAGAACTTTAATGAGATTCGTTTAGGATAGATAAAGGTGCTAGTGGCATCGTAAATCGAATGAATAGTGATTCTTTTAATCTTAACCATTAAAACTTTTCATATTACATTAGAATTTTTTTTGCAAATTTATTGAAAAAGTTTTTTCTTAGAAATTTTTTTAATAAATTTGTAAGAAAAAACTTTTTCTACTATTTTTTATAAGAATTTTAATTGATAGCTAATTCCTTCGTGGGTAATTATTTCCTACAAAATTATAGAATTTGCAATGATTTCTTACAAAATTTATTGTGAAAAGTGTTTTATACAAAATATTTTGCAAAACAATTAGCAGCAATTTCCTACAATTTTTTTTTTCATAACAAAATTTATAAGTATTTCCTAACAAAAATTCAAAACAAAATTGATAGAAAATATGAATTTATTTTAGTAGTGTAAATAAATTATGTGAATGGTTTAAGACATTATTTTTGAGTTATTATATTTTATATATATATATATATATATATATATATATATAATGTATTTTAGTTTTATGTCATGAATCAAACCAAAGATCACGAATTACGAATGAAATTTGTATGTGACATTTTAAAAAATATATTTAATGAAACTATTTTTCAATTTGATATTTTCTTAGTGTAAATATGCCTTTATTTTTAAATATATCATTAATTCAGATCAAGAAAAAAATATATAATATATATATAATGTATTGAACATGATAAAAAGGGGATTTTATTAAAATATATACTGAATTTCTATGTTAGAAAGAATTTATGAACTCAAAGATTGAAAATCAAGAGATATAAAATCTCCCCAATAAATTTTTCCCTTCTCAACAAAATTTTCTATTTAAGTCAAATGGTTGTGCCTCCTATGTTTGAAAGCAGTAATACGATTAGATTTCTAACCTTAAACATAACCAAAAACCGTATGTTGTGGATTGGATTTCCTTTTACTAAATTGAAACATTAACAAATTTTGTAGATACCATGATATCTAACTATAGCTTCTGTTCTGTTTACATTCTCCACTTTTCCTAACACAACATCCTTTTCCCTTTTCCCCATTGGGAAACAAAAACATCTTCAACTATGCATAAATCATTTGAATAGATACCCCTCTCATTGTCATAAACCCAACGAACTTAATCAAAGTTCATATTTATGAGCATCCCAATCACAATTGCACCACCAATATTGTGATTGGGAAGCTACCATCACCTCATTAACACAATGATTCGTCGTCTCGTTTCAATTCTTGTTCTTTCATGGATCTTTTTTTCTCCATGCCATGCAGAAAATTCTGGGTCCCCAAAAGGTTCACTTTTTTAACATTAAAATCACATCGGGTTTTGAATATTACCTCTTTGTTGTTTCCTAGCTGCTTTTAAATTATGGTTATGGTTGATATGGGAAATGATTTTGTCTATCACAGGAAAATCTGCACATGAGAATAACTCAATAATACCATTAGCAGCATCAAGAACGTACAGAATTGACCCAAGTAATAATTTCAATTACTACGATGGTGGATGGGATATTACCAATACACATTATTATATGGTGTGAACCTCTTGTTTTTCTACCCACATGCATCCTCATTTTCTCCACACATCTATGTTTTTGACAAGCCATCATGTACTTTTTTGCATTGTAATATTAATCATCTTCCTATCCTAACAACTACTTTAAAGATGTAAGATAAAAAAATCCCCAGTTTCTAGTTTCTGAGTTGGAGTTCATACATATCACAAATCATTATGTAAAATACGTAATATATCTACCAAGGTTTACAATCATCTTCATGAATTTACCTAACATCATGTTGAAAATTTTGCATATGTTATAAAATTTAGTTTTCCCTTATGCTTGTTTTCCTTTTAACCATGATACGAAGCTCAGACACGCCTTATAAATGGTGTGTTCGTGTCACTGACACGTATTAAACATCGACACACACATGATACTCATATGGCATGTATCAGTAAAGTGTTCAATTTATAAGGTTTCTTTTTGTCTCTGACATGATTGTAACATTACTTCAACATATAGTTAATTAGGTACGAATTTTATATGATCATTATTTTTCGCCTTTTAGATATTAAATAGATAAATTATATTCATTTTTGTATAACCTAACAAATTTTGAAGACTACACATGTTAAAATGTCCGTGTCTGTGTCTGTGTCGGTATCTGTGCTACATAGATAAAGATATCTATATAACTTCTAATTCTCTTGCTACAAATTGGTTGGAGTGTAGTCTCTTGCTTTTTCTGGTGTTCCTCCGGTTGCTGTTGCTGTCTTGTGGTTTGTGATGGTGGCAATTTCCTTCACCATCATAGCTTTCTTGAGTTGCTGTGGCTGCTGCAAGGGAAAGCCTAGGACTGAGTACTCTCGACCCATTTATGCAGTATCACTCAGCTTTATCGTGCTCTTCTTGATCATGGCAGCGTAGGTCCCTTTTATCCCTTCATATATTTTTTGCGAAACATGCTTGAATCCATGTTAGTTAGTGTTCATCCCACGTTGCAGAATTGGAGGGTTTTTCCTTTACACTGGACTTCAGAGTTTCGAGATTACTGCAAATGATGTCTCAGATGTTCTGGTCACGAAAGCAAACTCAATATTCAATATTGTTGAGAGTGTGATAACCAATCTTGCAGCGGCCAAGAACATACAAGTAGCTGGTTTAACTCTTCCGGATGATATCAAACAAGGCATTGAAATGGCTGAAGATTTCACCAACCAAGCTGATATTATTAAGAGTCAAGCAGAGCAAACTGCAAGAATCTCAATGGAATTCCTTAATGCTATGTGAGTGAATCCTAGTTTACTTGTAGCTAGGTTTCATCTTTTAGGTTTTACTAATTTCATAATGTTTTCTTAAGCTTATTTGGTGAAGCTTTTGGTTAAGAAATTGAATTCATCTTACTGAATCAGTGTCTGTAAATTCCAGAAGCGAGAGTCTGCTCATTGTTGGCTCTATGATGCTTATTTTGGCAGTGATTGGCTTCAGTAAGTACATAGAATAATGATACTGTGATACACGTAAAAATTTAAATTTTTGTATCTGTAAGCAAAAAGAAAAAATAAAGAATGTGTCAAATAAATGTAGTGGTCTTTGAACAAAAGTGCATGCAGCATTTGACTCATTATATATTGTTTTAATTTCATTGCAGTGGTCTCTGTTTTTGGCTGGAAAGTAGTCGTTTATATGTAGGTGACTTAATTCCATTTCTTTCTTTCTTTCTTTTTCTTGAATTAATTGTATATTTTTTTTGTGATTTCAATTCCTAGTACTATGTTTCTTTTATGAATTTTTAGTTCTTTCCAAATATATACTGCAGCTTGCTTTTGTTTGGGTGGATCCTGGTCACAATCACATATTTATTGAGCAGCTTAACTTTGGTTGTTCATAAGTAAGTTCCATCAAATTATCACAACCATGTTTCATCTTAATTTATAAACCTTTTATGTTTGGAATTAGGTCAAATTTGGTTAAAATTATGCACCATAATATTTTGACGACTAAATTTTAATAACTTTTTCTTATATTTCACTTTTTAGTGGTGTAGCTGACACATGTGATGCAATAGATGAATGGGTTCAACACCCACGAAGTGAATCAGCTCTGAGTAAGCTTCTTCCTTGCATGGATGAGGCAACAACCCAGACAACCTTGGACATAAGCAAAAACACCTCGTACCTTGTGGTAAATTTGGTTAATGAATTTGTAACTAATGTAGCCAACAACGATAATCCTCCGATGGCTGATAAGGATATAAAGTACAATCAATCTGGTCCAGCCTTGCCCCTCATCTGCAATCCATTTTACCCTAACATGACTGAAAGGAAATGTGAGACTTTGGAAATAACCTTAACGGGTGCACCTACTGTAAGTTCATCACTTCGTTTTCATCTCTCCCTTTTTTCTTTTTTAACCATCATGCAAGGCCTTAATAAAACGTACAAAATCTACTGAACAAGTTTTACTCCATTAGTTTCCATATACAGTTCCATATACAGTTGTACATGGTAATTTTGTTCATACACGAATTAAGAAGTGAATTTAAACCTAATTTAACCTTTCAAAATTAGCTTGTAAGTTAAGATTTACAGTTAGTTATTGTTATAAATCGTTTTATCTCTGGTTAATATGGGATATCCAACGATATGTTTATCAATGATACATGAAGATTAAGCTCAAGAAACTCCTCCTTTCTAATCATATGCTAAACATTGTTCCATTGTCTTTATAAGCTCTAATTGAACTATGTTATAGGGTTAAATATATATTTTTGTTCCCTTAATTTTCAGTGAAAATTGAAATTAGTCCATCTTCGAAACTTTAGATTAATTTAGTATCCATCTTTATAAATGTATGGATTTAGTCATTTTAAGCTAACTTTGTTAAGTTTATTTGACGTGTCAAACACGTTTCATGATAGTATTTAAGTTGTTTCCACTGTTTGATACATTTTTGCTTCAATATTAACGGAGAAACACGTTTGAATTATTAAATAAATTAACAAAATTCAGTTAGAAATAACTTAAATTCACGTATTTCTGGAAATAAGAGATTAAACTAATTTAAAGTTTTTAAGATGGACTAATTATAATTTCCATTAAAAGTTGAGGAACCAGAAACATATTTAATCCTATGTTATATCAACTATTGATTAAAGATGAGAAAGTCGAACATCATATAAAAAAAATTAAACATTTATTAGATTAAAATTTTAAATTTAAGGTAATATCAATTTATACGAAGTGGACTCATATCTGATTAGTGTTGTATATATCTGATGAACTTCTCTCCCTGAACGACAGGCATATAAGAGTTTTTTATGCAATACATCCCCATCTGGTACGTGCATTACAGTGGGGAGATTGACTCCTTCACTGTACTCGAAGGTTATGGTGGCTACCAACTTGAGTGACTCACTGTATCGAAATGGTCCAGTTTTTGCTCTACTATTAAACTGTTCTCTTGTCATAGAAACCTTTGATGAAATCAATAACAATGATTGCCCTTCCTTCAAGATAAACAGCCACCAGATATACATTGGCTTGGCGTTGGTTTCAACTGCAGTAATGTGTTCTGTGATTTTGTGGGTTGTCTTTGTCAAAGAAAGACAAGTTCAGATATCTTCAAAGAAAACTATGACAACAACAACAACTGGTGTAAATCCACAGTACCATGACCATGATGTAGTTCCACAAGACCAAGAACACCATAGCACACTATAATTTCAGCAAGGTCTTAATTAACTTGGTAAGAATTAAAGATGGTGAATTATGATTACTAATCATTTAAACTAGGATGTAACTCCTCTGAAGGTATTTTATACTTTGGAGAGTGAAGTATATATTATAGAGTTTGGATTCTCTACTGATTTTTTCTGTTGTTTTTCTGCTGTGCCTTCAAAATATACTGATGGTCATTAATTTTAAAATATATTAAAATTATCTTTAAAATACTAAACAATGTGTTTTTAATACTCAGCAGAAAATAACATGAAAAAAATTCAGTAGAAAAACCGGATTTGTATACTATATATATCATCTTTAACAGTTATATACTTAATACATTACTGTATTACAATCATTTAATTAATCCACCTCACATCTTTTTTATTAATATTTCACCTTTGATTTAAAGAATGTATTAGGAAGTTATAAAAAATTGTGAATCCCTAATGAGTGGTTTATTTCTCCCCTTTCTGATTTGCTACATGCATCTATATTTGTGGAATACTCTAATCTCTCTATTTTAGAAACAACAGAGAATTTTTAAGTTAAAAATCACAGAAAATATACTTTAACAAAGTTTTATTTAATAAACTTTGATAAATAATTATTTTTTGTAAAGAAACTTTAAAGTTTTATTATTTAATTTTTAAAATTTCATACAAAAATAAAAAGTTACTCTATTTAATAATTTTATTATAATATATTTGTGAAAAAATCATTTTTGAAAAATATCCCTCTTCAAATGTGTATTCTCCAATTACTTAGTTTGAAATAATACATTGGAAATGGAAATTCGAGTTATAAGTTGATTTAGCAGAAAAGTTAAAAAGAAATATAGGAGAGATTTTGGATTTAATTCCTTCTGTCAATATTTCTAAGTTATAAAGTTGGTTCATTTGGTTGATAAACAAAATATTATAAATAAAAATTATATTAAAACAAAGTTGAAAAATGCAAGATTTTTATTCTATAACTCTATATAAATTTAACAAGATCAACCATAATCGCAGTGTTACTACAAAAAATGATATTCAATTCAAAAGTCTTATATCTGTGGAATAATATAAATAATTATAAAAATGTTTGTAGATTACTTGGTACCATATGCTATGGGCTTTTGAGATCATTCTTATCTTTTATTTAAGGTAGGGAGGAAGTTAAAATTGGAATTTCAAAGTGAGAACTAATTTACTTTCTGATCAAACTCATTATTAAAAGAAAGTTTCATCAACTGTATTCTTATTTTTAATTATTAGACTATATATTACAATAAAAATAAAAAATAGTAACCATCGCTTCATATCTTTATTGGTGTTCCTCTACACAATTTTCGTGAATTTTATAAGAGATACCATCACTTTTTCAAACTTCTTTTAACAAAAAATAAAATGGCATTAATTAAAATTTGAGCATAACCATAGAAAAACTTGATATGCTTTTTAACTATGTTTTAATAACCAAACTATTATAGTCTAACTAGAATGCTAACCAACCTATTATAGTCTAACTAAAATGCTTGTATCCTCTTATTTTTACTATTTTGCTTTCAACTTTTACGTCATACATATGTTTGTTATATTTTTATGCATTAAAGACATATTTGAATATATTAAATAATATAATAGATTAGATATGCATTAAATCATTTTATATAAAAGTTCATTTGAGAATTTTGATATTAACAAGTTATTAATCTATTATTAACAAATTCTCTAACTTTCAAAAATAGAAAAAGTCTTTTTCTTTTAATTTGTTTTTTTAGATTTACTCTTGAAAAGTAATGGAAGAAAGAATTGTATACATTCTTAATATTTTTTTTTCTTTGGAATATTTATTATAAGAAGTGATATTTTTTAACATATTTTCTATACTGTAATGTTTTCATTAATAGGTTTCTAAAAGTTATGTATCTTATTAAATTTTGAAGGGAAGAAATAATGTCCCTAAAGTATAGACCCGAGTAAAATTAAATATAGAAATGGCAATGGCAATGTGGGTTGGTTTGTTTCGTTTTGGCCTGCATCAAATGAATTGGGTTCGACCGTTCAGCACAACAAATACTCTAGTCTGTCTTGTAATGTTTAGCATGCGATTAATCATGTTCAATCAATCAAGTAATGTTTACCCTACACAATATCTCATGCCAACCTTTATAGCCCATTCTCATTCATAACCAAATGTTAAATCCATACAAACCATCTCATTTAAATCACATGTCAAGTTCATACCAAACCCATCATCCAAAATCCATTAATCACATCACTCATGCATAATCATTTATCACATACTTTTAATATAACAATTAAATTCAAGCCAGTAATAACCATTCAAGATCAGAGAAACAACCAAATTACAACGATTTTGCGATAAAAACTCAATTAAAATACTCAATTCACTCCACATTTTTTTTTTCAACCCTACATGCGCTTTGCATGAATCACCTACATTTTCATCTCTAATTAAATTAGTATAAAAGATTTATATATTTTTTATTTAAAATTCTTTATTTTTTTTTTGTATATACAATTACTTTATATATTTTTAATTCCTCAATAAGTACTAAAAAATTATTTTATAAACATTTATTAATGAATAATAGAATATTTAAAATACTAACGGATGGTATCTTAGATGTATATAATTTACTTTTTCTTTACAATAAGTCTTAATATTGTTATAACAGAAAAATGGGATATTTGTCATATATTACTATTACGTTGATAAATGTTAAATGTAAAATTGAAATAAAATAAAAATATGTTTAAGTAGATAGAATGTTAAATGCAAAAGGAAATAAATTCAAAGTACTACATGCTAAATAATTGGTTATGTCTTACAAGAGTAAATTGAATCTATGATGAATAAATTACAAAACAACTCATACAAGTTATAATAATGTATTGTTCTTGCTTACCTGCATATGATTGTTTTGTCCACATAATTTTTAATAATTTCAATATAAATTTTAAAATTATTTTATTAAGAGAAATATTTTAATTATATTTTTTTTTTAATTTTTGTTACTAGCATAACATATAATAATAAAAACAATTCTTCATAGATTGATAATACAATGTAACAATCAAAATAAAAACATAAAGTAATTACACAAAAGTGTAAAGAAAGAAGTATTATATTATGATGAAATTGTTTTGCTGAGATGTTATAAAATAATATTTTTTCAGTACTTCTAAATTTTGATTTAATATCACAAATTTTTTTAAATTTTAATTTAATACACTTCTGGACTCCAAATTTAATTTAACTTAAAAAATAATAATATTTTTCCCATTTAACGCTTATCTTTTGGGGAAAAGTCAAAGAAGTTGGCGTGTACAAGGAGGGACGTTAATCCATTACACAGTTCGTAATGTAACTTTGATCCATTTCGCAATAACGGCAGCGCAAATTACTTGAAATTCTTTAGGAATTAATTAATTAATTATCTTTGATAGTGTTTGTTAGTCTCTGAAGGTTAGAATTAGTCTCAGAACACAAAAACCTCTCTAATAAAAAAAACGATTATAATATAATTTGTGATTTGTGTGTATTTAATGTGAAAAAGTAGGTTATTACTTACATGTGAGATTGATTGGTTCTTCATTTCACAATTAACTTTTGGTGAATTAGGCTGAGAAAACCTCAGTTCTCTGCAAGTTCCGATTCGGAGGAGCCGTCGCTGGACGACTCCTCTCTCCGCCTCTGCTAGTCACCTTTGATCATAGCCGATGAGAGTATGTCTCTCTATTGCTTTCTTCTTTTGATATTATTATATTATATTCTATTTTTCTTTCTGTTGCTTTTTTCTTTTTGGTTATGAGATTGTATTAGGTGAATTAATAGAATGATTTATCTCTCTTACTCTGGTGATTTTGATTGAAGACCTTGTTCTGTGTAAGAATTGAATTGTTTGAAACTCTGAGTTATTATAGTTTTGTAATTGATGATGATGATGATGATGATGATGATGGAATTGGAATTCATGATATGTGTTGAATTGTTGTGATTTTGAAAATAAATGAAATCTGCTAGGAAATTATCTGTAGAGTGCTCTAGATTACAGGAAGGAGTCTGAGGTTTGAGGAACTGATAAGGAAAGAAATGGGACAGAGGAGAATATGTATAAGCTTGGTCTTCTATTCTTTGTTCAAGAGTTTAGTATTCCCGAGATGAATATAATTTATTAGACTATAACAAGAGGAATCCACAAAATCCCACAGTTAGCTTTTGACTGAGTCAATTTGATCGTTGAAGGGATTTTTCTTTTTTTTTTTTCTGATGAAATTCAACATTTGTCATAAGAAATGAGATATCATTGTGCTATTATTGGTTCTGGAGTTATCTATTTATCAATTTTATGCTCTAGGTTTTCAGCATTGTGTAAGTTGTAATATATGATGCATTTGTTTATACTATTAACATACGTCTTCTTCCATCTACTCTATATTTGGTCTCTTCAACAACATTATTCAGTTCCTTTAGGAATAAAATTTATCATAATTTTAATGTTTGGTGTGGTGTGGTTTAGATATTTATAAATATTCCTGTTCTGAGGATGAGTCCCAACACAACGGTAAAGTTGCCTTGTGTGACCAGTTAGTCACAAATTGGAATCTAAAATCAACTTTGTATATACAAGGGGAAGAAGGTTGCATATAATGACCCTCCCTCCTCCATTTTGTGAAGCAAGAAGCCTTTAAGGATGTAGTACCTCTTTATAGATCTAAGAGCATCTGCCTGTTTTATGCAGTTCTAGTTCAGAAAAACTGCCTACTTATCTTTATATCTTGGGAACTACTGAGGTTCGGCACATTTGGACAAACAATTTAATTAAGGGCTTATTCAATAAGTTTATTTTTGTAAGCCTAACTGAAAAGTTTGACCGTGAAATTCATTGAGATAAGCTAAGGATTTTATGGGAAGATTTTAACCAAATCACTGTAAAGTGCTTATATGATAAATCAGTTCCATGGAAACTCTTCCATGATAAATCAGTTCCTTTTGACTCTATCGCAGTTCTTACTAACTTCTGAGGTTTTGGAAATTGAAAAGATTAAAGTTGGCAAAACTGTATGCTTGTAGTTCGTTTGTGTGCTTATATAGTAGTTGTTACCATCAACCCCCCACAATATAGATATGATGTCTTTTATTGTATATGTACCCCCTTTACATGTTTCCATCTAAAATCTGACTAGATTATAGCATTTTGTCCTCGGGTGCTTGAGGTGATTTGAATTTGATGGATTCAAATAATTGGAGACCTAATCAAGGTAATAATCCCACTATGGATACAAACGATTGGAGAGCTCAACTACCACCTGATTCACGCCAAAGAATTGTCAACAAAATGTAAGCTTCAATTTTAATTCTGTATTCTTGAGATTATTTGATTAGTTCTTTTACCAGATGTTACCTATCAAAGTAAAATTAATAAATAAATAATGAATCCCTAAATTGACAACATTTTCAGAAGGTTTATTTTGTTTGTCATATAGAAGGAATTCTATCCAATACTATTATTATTGTTGTTGTTGTTATTTTACAATTTACTGTACAACTTGGTCTTGGTGTTGCATTGCATAACTTAATAGTACAGACCTTTTTGTATCATTGTGAGCATTTGGTCTGTACTCTAAATCCAGATCATTTCTCTTTCATTTAGTTTGGAGATATAGAAAGAGAAGGGAGAGCAATGCTTTGCCAGTTTAATATATTGGTAACATTTTGGAGCTTTTGGTTGAAGGGCCATTATAATTAAACAAAAGATATGTCTTGAGTACACTACTTCGGGATTTTGTATTTGGTTCCTCCATAATGTTGTGCCATTTTTTTTTCTTTCACAATTTTGGTTACAAATTGATATTTAGTAATTTTTGTTATAAGATATATTGTATTACCAGGAAATATAAGAAGAAGAAATGTGGAAGAATGAAAACGTGATAGGTAGTTATCATAGAAAATAACTTTCATTTTCATGAGAATGTAGAGTACCCACATTTCACTATGGGAAGAAAGCAAGACTTTATATTTTATATTCCTGGAAATCCACAATATATGGAAATGAGTTTTCAAAACTTGTAAAAAATATGGGAATGTGATATTCCCTAATTCACTTTCTTGGGAATAATTGGTGATACTTTGAAACAAACACAAACCTTAGGGACATTGGGTGAAAGGTTATGAAGACCATCATGGAAACTCATTAACCCTACTCCGTCTCATAGGTTGGGTGTGTGGAATTTTTCTCTAACTTCATCAACTTTTAACAGATAACCGTGTTCTGTCTTTTTAGGATTGGCTGATCTTCTTAATCTCCATCCTTCAATCATCTAATTGTGAAACTATTTTTTATCTTCTTGTAGAATGGACACATTAAAAAAACACCTTCCTCTTTCTGGTCATGACGGAATGAATGAACTACGGAAGATTGCTACAAGGTTTGAAGAAAAGATTTTTACTGCTGCAACAAGCCAGGTACGTCCATTTTGAAAATTGAGATCCTCCATTTCTTTTGTTGTTGCCTATGCAAATTTATAAATATATACGATAAATTATTCATGGTTTGACACAGCACTGGTGTTTTGTCTTTTTTCAGCCTGATTATCTACGGAAAATATCTATGAAGATGCTTACAATGGAGACTAAATCCCAAAACACCCTGGCTAACAATCAAGTTGGCACTAGCAATAAACCTACAGATCAAGGTTAGCATTTAATAGCCTGACTTTGGTGATGATATTATGATGTGGTACCAAGTGCCAAATCCTAATTAAAGTCAAGTATTGGGAATAGTGTATTCAGCTCTCTTAAGATTGGAGAATTTGCAAAATACTACCAAGATGTCAGTCAATTATCCCATGAACTTTAGTCTATACTATAATATATCCTTCCGGTTAACCATAATAAATCCTTAACAGTGGTGCCATATAACAAATTTGGGGCCCTACATAATGATATAGGAAGACAAATAAGGAAGCTATGTGACAGCAAATCAATTTAATTCTAATTATCAATCAGATTAATTTTGACTAACAATCAATTTAATTTTGATTATTCTGTTAGGACTTTTATTTATGTCATGGATAGTTAATTGGTGCAATGCATTTCTACAAAAAAGCAGACTCTGAACAGGGTGAGGAGATCTGACTTCTGAACAAACAGTCTTGTAATCTTCCTCAAATCAATATATTTTCGGATTTTATTCATTCATTGGAATCCGTTAAGTTCTATAATTGTTCGAATACTGTTATTCCTAGTTCTACCTACATCACATAAATTCTTCTTTTCCAACTTACAAAAAATTGCATCATACGAAGTTTGCTTGCAAGACATTAGTGACCAATATGGTCTGGTCATCAATTTTGTTTGACATGCTGGAGGATTTTCATCTCCTTGTTAATAATTCTTCACTTCTCTGAGAGAACAAAATCCTCTTTCTCTCTCTAGAGCCTTACTCCAACCTAGCACAGTGCTCCTACTCAAGCATACCAAATAGTGACTACAGGTTGCAACCAATGCCACCACCTTGTGTCACTGAAGAACATACCAGCAAATACAAATGATCATCCAAAAAGTGAAAAAGCAAGTAATAGTAACAAAGTTTTGCTGCAACGTGATGTTTTAGCAGGGACAAATTGTAGGGATTCCAGAGATGTTGATGATAATACTTTATAAATCAACTGGATGATGAGAAAAGTTAAACTTAACTTTATAATTTGGGTTGATCAGTGATGAAAAAATGCACCATTTAGTTATTTATTATTTGTTTTCAAATTTTGCATTACTAAAATTATGGAAATTACTGAAACTAGATAAAATTAAATTTAAAATAGTAAATTACAGAGATGGATGGTTGAGATTTTTCAACATGGCATTTCTGTTAAATATTAATGCAACTTGCAAGTAACTATCGGAATGGTAGTTAAAGTTTAAGAACTAATTGGGATGACTTCAAATTTCATAGTGTTACTTTACAAAGGCCCCAAAGTTTAGGGGAGCCAAATACACATTAGCCTAATATATTTGATTAATTTTTGGCATTCTTGTTCTTTTCGTAATTGTTCTGATTTTCCTATCTAATCATGTGTGCAAGCTGATGCTATTGAGACTATAAAATATCCTTTTGCTTAAAATATAATAAACAAATCAAATTGACTTTATTGGCCATTCATATATCTGTGTAGTTTGTCTCCTTGTTCTTTGTCTTCTTAGATATCTTTGTTTTGAATGTTTATGTTAACCTTTTCCACGTGTTATTAAATTTCTGACATGTTGATGCTTTATTGTTATCAATACGTTTTACTTCTCACCCAGCAAATAAATTTTTTCATAGGACTTGTTTTGCAGCCTCAAGTTCATAATCTTGGGCAACAACATTCTGTTCCTTTGCCTAGTCAGATGCAGTCACATCAGCAGCTTCTATCTCAAAATGTTCAAAATAATGTTGCATCGCAACCTAACCTTCCACCTGTATCTAGTCTAGCCCAGACTCCCAGCCAAAATATTGTCCAGAACTCTAACGTACAGAATATACCTGGGCCAAATTCAGTTGGAAGCACTATTAGCCAAAATTCCAACTTACAGAGTATGTTTCCTGGTTCTCAGAGAACAATGCCAGGAAGGCAGCAGGTTGGTCCCCCACAACAACAGCTGCAATCACAGAATCCACAGCAATTTCTTTACCACCAGCAGCAGTTACTGAAGCAGAAGCTCCAGCTTCATTCTCAGATACAGCAGCAGCAACAACAGCAAAGCCTTATGCAACCAAATCAGTTGCAATCTTCTCATCAATCTACTAGTGTTCAACAGTCAATGCAGTCAATGCCTCAGCAACATTCACAAGTTATGAGGCATCAACAACAGACTTCTATGGTACATCAACAACAAACACCAGTCACTCAACAGACAATCTTACCCTCACAACAGCAACAACTTATGGGACCTCAGTCAAATACAACAAACATGCAACATTCCCAAATGCTTGGGCAACAGAACAATGTTGGTGATATACAGAAATCTCAGAGGATGCTTTCACAACAAAGTAATCTTACAAGCCTGCAACAGCGACAACAGTTAATAAATCAGCAAAACAACCCAGCAAATGTACATCAACAACAATTGGGAAATAATGGCCCTGGGTTACAGCAGCAGCATTTGCTTGGACCTGACTCTGGCAATGCAGACATGCACACAAGTCATCACTCTGCACACATGCTGCAACAACCAAAGGTTCCAATGCAGCAACAATCACAACAAAATTCGTCAAATTTGTTGTTACCTCATTCACAGCAGTCACAGCCACTGGGTTCACAACAGCAATTAATGTCTCAGATTCACACTCAGCCCACACAGTTGCAACAGCAATTGGGCTTGCAGCAGCAGCAGCAGCCAAATCCCTCACAACGTGATATGCAGCAAAGAATTCAAACATCAGGATCCTTACTTCAACAACAAAATGTTCTTGATCATCAAAAACAGTTGTATCAATCTCAAAGAAATCTTTCAGAAACATCAGCAAGTATGCTCTTACACTTGCTCCTTTCTCCTTGTCATTATATATGTTTGGGAGCTAATAGAAGCTTTATTAACAAATGCAAATACAACTCATTTTCTGATCATTGTATGCTCGTGCATCTTTTATTCCATACTTATTGCAGCTTCTCTGGACTCTACAACACAGTCTGCACAACCTAGTGGAAATGATTGGCAAGAAGAAGTTTACCAGAAGGTATAATGTTTCTTATCACTTTTATTTCCTTACCTTTCATGAAATGAAAATCACTTGTTATTGATGCATGAAATTCGCAAGTCAAGTAATAATATCGAATCCACGAGGATTGTGTGTTTATCACAATTTAATATGAAGCAAAAGGAGAAGGAATTCATTGAAATTGAGAATTGATTATGAAATACAAATTTGGGGGGGAAATCAAGAATTTAAACGAGAATGTAACATAATTAAAAGATAAAACTTATTGTGTAAATTAAGGGTAAATTATTCTTTAGAATTTATTATTTTTAAGGGTAAATTAACCAAAGGTAACATACGCTCCCTCTCAGAATACTAATATGTATATCTAATTGATTTGATCCCTACTCTCATAGTGGTTATGTTCAATTAAACCCATTATGTTCTTTGTTAATTCATTTATTGCTTGAAGAATTAAATCTATTTGTAATGAAACCAATGTCAAAAAAGACAAATGAGAAGAAAATGGAAAAAGCTATTAGTAACCACGTGGCAACTGATACAAATGATGCAATCATAAGAAAGAGCCAACGGCCCAAAATAACTAACGCACAGCTAAAGGATTATGTGCGATGAGACAATTAGCACATAGGTCTTGCTGATTGGTGGGAGCAAGAGGAGGAAAAGAAACGTTGTGGCCGAACCTTCCTCTCTTATGGGTTCTTTTTGTTTGTTTCCTTGTTCATCTTTTACTCTATAGTTACTACTATATACATAGTAGTTAGACCTTTTTTTGGGAGTTTCTCCAGTTCAATAATACCATTACAGAATATTTCATTTCCTTATCACTCTTTTTTGTGTATTCTTTCGGTGATCATTGTTACATTAGTGCTTTCATTGATCATGGCGGGAAATACTCGCCTGAAGGACCTCACCTCCGATGTGAAGCGTTTGTTGGAAATGATGGATGCCCGTGACAAGTAGTACTCCACTCGCTTCGAAACAATAGAATCAGCAGTGGAGGAGATGCTGAAATGGTGCCCGCATGCAGAACCTAGCTTGTTGAATCCAACCTTCCAGGTCCGCAATGTCAAACTAGATTTCCCCCATTTTGATGGATTTGATGTTCTCCAGTGGATCTTCACACCAATGTGGTTGAAGAGACTCACACTTGAGGGAGAGATTGTTAGGAATCGAAGTGTGAGTCTAAGTCCCACATTAGCTAAAAATGAGAAAGTAGAGCATTATATAAGGATAAAGACTCATAAACCCATTGCCTTAAGGTTTTGGGTTGAGAGTGGTGTCAATGTCTTATGTGGTTGGGTTCAGGTCTCATTGGTGTTATATCTCCTCAGTGAAACCTTCTCTGTAAACCTAACATAAACTACATGGATTCCCAAAAAGCATAGTCTCAGATAGGGACAAGGTTTTCACTAGCCAATTTTGGCAACATTTATTCATGTTGAGTGGTACCACACTTAGTATGTCAACTGCTTACCATCCACAATCCGAGGTTGTAAACAAGTGCTTGGAAATGTATTTGTTTGCAATTATTTGAATGGCTATTTAGAAAGTCTCTTTGCAATTATTGATGCTATATTTATTTGAACGCAAACTGGTGTTATTTTTTAGAGATCTTCATTTAAGCACAAAAGTTAAAATTTCTATTTATGATGGCGGAAACGGAAACTTCTCTGTTAGTGTCAATGCAATAGTGATATTGATGTTATTTATTTGCATGAGAGATCTCGAAGTTGCTGATACTTTAATTATTTGATCTGATTTTTTTATTTCAATCTACAGCTCCAAGCCATGAAAGAAAGTTATTTGCCAGATATGAATGAATTGTACCAAAAAATTGCTAATAAACTTCAGCAGGTATCTTTATACTTATTTGCTTATAATTTATCGTGATGTAGGGATTAGAATAAAAAATATCAACAGTGCAAAAATATTTAATAAATTAATATTCTCATCAGCAGGATTTATTCATTGAAATCCAGAAAGCATATAATTTAATTTAGCTCAAATGTTTCTAATCTATATAAAAGCAGCAGATTTTTTGGTCCCTATAATTTTTTTTCTTTGTTTTTCATCTCAATCCCAATAAAATTTTGAAATCAGTAATTTTAGTTTTTAAGATCAATTTTTGCATAGATAAATAATGTATATTTTATAAAAACAATTGCTTAATCCTTATAAAATATATTGTATATAATGATTTTTTTTCAATTTTGGAGAGACTAAAACGAAGAAATTTTTTTACAATATCAAAAAATCAAAATACGTTTATTGAGGGATTAAAAACATTTTTAAATTTATTAATTTTCTTTAACTGTCAATATTTATTCATCAATTAGTGTCATTAATGAGGGTATTGATTTCTAATAAAATCTTTATGGGTGGCATGAGGACTCTTGTCGCAATTTATTTATATGTATTTGCTTTTCCTCTATTTGATCCTACATTTGCTTCTCTTTATCAGCATGATTCTCTTCCCCAACAGTCCAAACCAGATCAGCTTGATAAGATGAGGGCATATAAAATGATGTTGGAGAATATGATGACATTCGTACAGATTCCCAAGATCAGCATTTTGCCTCACTACAAGGAGAAATTGGTACCATATGAGAAGCAGATTGTAGGTCTCCTAAATCAAAGTAGACCCAGGAAAGGACAGATTCCCCAAACCCATATGTCCTCCATGCAACAGCCCCAATCCCAAGTTACGCAATTACAGTCTCATGAAAATCAAATGAACTCTCAGCTGCAGTCAACAAATTTACAAGGTTCTGTGCCAACCATGCAGCAGAATAATATTGCAACCTCTCAGCACAATCCTTTGTCGGGTGTATCAGCAGGACAGCAGAATATGATGAATTCGATGCAACCTGGAACTAGTTTAGATTCTGGACAAGGAAATTCTGTGAACTCCCTTCAACATGTTCCAATGAACTCCATGCAACAAACTCCTGTCAGTACTCCTCAACTACAGACTAACATTAATTCCTTACAATCACAAGGTGGGGCAAATGTCAGTCAACCAAATTCCCTTCACTCAGGTTCCAGTGCACTTCAACACCAACTGAAACATCAGGAACAGCAGATGCTGCAGAATCAGCAATACAAACAATATCATCAGCAGCGAATGTTGCAGAGGCAGCTCCTTCAGCAGCAGCAACTACACCATCCAGCGAAGCCACAGCTATCTGCACAATTGCAAACACATCAAATGTCCCAGCTTCACCAAATGAATGATATAAATGACTTAAAAATGCGACAAGGAATTGGTGTTAAGCCAGGGGTCTTTCAACAACATCTTACATCAGGTCAACACTCAGCATATTCCCATCAACAGCTGAAACAAGGGAATGCATTTCCTGTTTCTTCACCCCAACACCTTCAGGCTCCATCTCCGCAGATTCAGCAACATTCATCTCCCCAGGTTGAGCAACAAAATCATCTCCCGTCTAAAACTAAAGTTGCAACTCCTCTGCAATCTTCTAATTCACCCTTTGTAGGACCTACCCCTTCACCTCCTTTGGCTCCATCTCCTATGCCAGGGGAATCTGAGAAGTCCATTCCCTGTGTTTCATCAATATCGAATGCCACAAATATTGGACATCAACAAACAGGGGGTGCAGTAGGACCACCTCAATCCCTTGCCATTGGGACTCCTGGGATTTCAGCGTCTCCTTTATTGGCAGAATTCAGTGGTCCGGATGGTGCGTATGGCAATGCTTTAGCTGCCACTTCTGGGAAGTCAACTGTTACAGAGCAGCCTCTTGAACGCCTAATTAATGTGGTCAGTATCGAAGCATATCTGATGCTGGTTTTTTGTATACTTTTATTCTATATTTTAACCAGATTTGACAAATTAAAGTGTAAAAGGTTCCCTAAATTATTTTACTGCTATGCTTGGAATTATAGATGACAAATTTATGTCTAAACCATGATTCTAGGTAAAATCAATGTCATCTAAAGCATTGAGTGCTGCTGTCAGTGATATTGGTTCAGTTGTCAGCATGAATGATAGAATAGCAGGATCAGCTCCAGGTAACGGATCCAGAGCAGCTGTTGGTGAAGATTTGGTTTCCATGACTAATTGTCGCCTTCAGGCTCGAAATTTCATTACCCAAGATGGTACCAATGGAATTAAGAGGATGAAACGTTACACAAGTGCTATACCCTTGAATGGTGTATTATCTGCTGGTAGCATGAATGATAGCATCAAGCAGTTAACTGCTTCGGAGGCTTCTGATCTAGAGTCAACAGCAACATCCAGTGTCAAGAAACGGAAAATCGAGGTAATAAATAATGTTTTTGACTGGTATATTTTATTTTATAATTGTCATATTTGCTGTTGATTATCTTTGTTCCCTGGCTGCACTTGAGAATTAGAAATGTGTTTGTCTCATGGATTGTTGATGCATTGAATCTACATTAATTCTTCACATTTTTTATTTAATATACTAACTTTCTCTACTGAAGTTTATGATTATGTTAATTGTATAAAGTTAAAGTGCTTATGAAAACCTGAAGTGAAAATAAAAAAATAACAGTCAGTTGGATTTAGAAGAATGTGCAAAGTTACATTTTCATTTTCTCGTAAAGGCAGCGGACACAGAACTTGGAATTCATTTAGGCTATAATTTAAGATATATTAGTGATTTTCAGCTAACCACATGAACCAAATTACAGATTTTGATCCCTGATTTTCAAACTCACCTAGCATTAGTAGCATGACGTAAGGGAAGCGTACAAAAAGGAAAGGTGTGATCTAATAAATCAATTTGACATGATGTATACTTTTAGTCTGCAGAAGCTCTCAAGTTATTTGCATCCATTAGTATCTTAAACGTGTATTGAATGGGAAAAAACTTGCACCTGTTCTTTTGTATTTGCATGATTAGTCAAAGATTTGAGGAAATTATTACTAAACTAGGAATATTATTTTGTTTTATTTGGACTATTTAAATATGCAAATGAGTTACCTAATTGGGTTCTATCAAAAACCAATTTTCAATCAATCTGTTTAGAGTAAGTTGTTTTATTTTCTAATGTTTTACTCAATTTTTTTTTCAACATTTCATTTTACTTGTTTATGTAATCCCTTTTTCACCTATCTTAGTCTAAAAAACCTGCTCTAGTTTGTCAACTTCTCCTCGGTCTGGGCTCTGGAAGGGGAGTGTTGAATAGAGCCTAGACTTTTCTTGTAAAGAACTAGACTAGTCGGTCTAGGGAACAAATACAACAAACTACACAACAAATTTTATATTGGTTCACCTAAAGATTACGTCCAAATTTTCCTTAAGCAAACCGATTAACAAGTTCCACTAAGCAATCAATTGATTACAATCTAGTAACCAATCACTCCTGTTTACAAGTGAGTACACAAACTACTCCTGGTTCTCACAAGTACATAAACCACTTAGGTTATACCTATTCCTGAGATTAAGAACTTCCTAAAGAAAAGAAAAGAACACTCTGAGAGTGAGCACAATTGAAGATCACTAGGTATACTTCACAATCTGAAAGACTACAAAGACTATCGCTCTCCCACAAAGAATACTATAAAGTCACTATAAGATAGAAAAAAATGTATATGGCAGCTGTGTGTTTTTCGTGTTTATCTTGAACTCTTAATATAGGCTCGGAAGATGACTGATATGTAAAGTTTTAATTTGAAACTTCAATGAGAATCTTCATCTTCCTTAGCTTAGACGCTTGATATGGAGAGTTTTAATTTGAATCTTAAAAGCGCTTTTGCCTTGGTTATGTGTATAGAAACAATTCAAATAAGATTTGCATATATAACAATTAATCATAAATGCATTGATTCACTTGTTTCCTTAAGTGGATGTTTACAAGACCCTATGTAATAAAAATATTTCCAAACATGGATAACATAGACGTTGGAAATAATGCTTCAAACACTTGATATTTATCTAGAAAATATTTTATTGTTAATTATTAGTTAAATTCATGTTAAGAACTCATGGTCCTATTAAACAGTCTATCACAAGACTTGCCAGGAGCGTTGGATGGTCTAATGAAACAGATAAGACAGAGTGTTTGTTATCATCAAAACTCATAGATGGTCTACTGATATTAAACTGTCCCGTGGGGCTTACAGGATCTAAAGTCTTAACATGGATGTTACTCCAACTTTCTGCCAAAACTACACTCCTAGTCCTAATCCTATATCAAATTTTACTAAGTGATGTAGAAATTACTAATTAGTTAAACAACAACCAAGAAAGATAAAAGAATTATAGCAGTAATTGAGCGACATTAAGAAATGATTTAGTGGTAAGGCTGATGCATGTTTGACACTACTTAGTCTCATGTTTACTATTTATCCACCCTGTATGGTAACAATGACCAACTATGGCATAAGCTTAGAAATTAGAACCTATTGTTGGTGTGAATAACTCACTTATGTACATTATTGAAGTTGTTAATATAGCATGTAGACATTCTATTAAATTCATCATATTAAAATCTGTTTGTGTTTCATTAGAGCATGATGGTTCATCAGATAATGTTCTAAAAGACTTGCAAATGCCATGGTTACTAAAAAATGGATAGTAACTTCTACAAGACTTATCAAGTTATTACTTTCTAAAGGAAACCACGTAATTTCTGGATTTTATCCGTAATTGTGTAATTTATCCGCTTTATTGGTATTTTATTTCTGATACGGAAGACTTGGTGGTAGGTTAACCATGCCCTTTTGGAAGAAATAAGGGAGATTAATCACCAACTTATCGACACAGTAGTAGACATAAGCAATGTTGATCCAACACCTGCTGTTGCCGCTGATGAAGGAGCAGAAGGAATCCTTGTCAAATGCTCTTTCATTGCTGTGGCTCTCAGCCCTAGCTTAAAATCCCAATATGCTTCAGCGCAGATGGTGGGTTCCCACTTCTGAGATCTAGCAATTACAACAATCTTAAGCCTTCTTATTTTATTTTATTTAATTATTCATTTTCTTTCTTAGCCTTATTTTCATTTCTTACTGTACAGTCACCTATTCAACCCCTGCGTTTATTGGTCCCTGCAAATTATCCTAATTGTTCTCCCATACTCCTAGACAAATTTCCAGTTGAATCCAGGTGAGATTTTGAACAACACATTGGTATCTCTTGTGTTATAACGTTTTGTGATCACTTCAATGTTCACAAAAACTTAGCAGCTATATATGATCTAAGAGTCTTTCGTTTTACATTATTTATTGAAATAATGATAATTATGTATGCTTATGAGACTTGTTATCTTTAACCTAGGTGCTCTCTGGAATGTTTGTTTTCCTTTCTAAATAACGATAATCTATAAAAGACATGTCTCGCCTCTCTCACCTTCTCCATGGTTTATCTAATGTTTGATTGGAAACATATTCTTAATTAGTGGTGGATCTAAGATCCTAAGTCAGTGGGATTAATATGCTAAGGGCGCAAATATATAAGATTAGGAGGGCTAAATAATTTTTTTTGATATACTTAGTAATAATTTTAACAAAACCATGAGGTGCGTTTGTCCACCCTCGTGTATAAGTAGGTCCACTAGTGTTCTTAATGATTTATCTTCTATTCTTACAGTAAGGAGAATGAAGATCTTTCGGCGAAGGCAAAGGCAAAGTTTAGCATTTCTTTGCGCAGTTTATCACAACCTATGTCACTTGGGGATATAGCAAGGACTTGGGATGTTTGTGCTCGCAGTGTTATTTCTGAGCATGCCCAACAGAGTGGGGGAGGAAGCTTCAGCTCTAAGTATGGAACTTGGGAGAATTGCTTGACCACAAACTAATTTCCATGCACCTTTTTCTTTCACCCTAGAAGTTGCTGTCAAACATTATCTTTCTATTTATAAGTAATAATTGTTGACGTAGATAAATGCCTAGTTATGAATAGCCACACCATGGGGTTTGTCATTATGTATATACTTTTTTTTCCATTTGTCTAGGTAATAATCATGATTAGGCCGTATTAGTAAAATTACATAAAGTATAATCGTATATGAAGCGGAAAGTTATTCTAATAATTGCTTTCCTTTTCTGTTTCAGTTTAGCTTTATAATGGTTAAATTTTGATAAGTTGAAATTGATTTTTTCCTGTAAGCAGTAGACCTTAGTTTTTGCTTTTAATTCCTTTCATGTATTGATCATTCCAGTAATGTTGTACAGAGTATCTATTCCTAATGTAGAAGTGTTGTTGGTTATTAATTGAAATTGATCAAACCTACGTTGCAAGCCAATGGCAAAATTATTTTTTTACCATGTTTTGGAAGTGAATGTGTGTTTGTATGATTGGAAATGGATATTCAAATATGTTTTAGGTTATGCAAAAGGGGTTTTGAACCTGGTATAGTTTTTTGATTGAAATTTAGTTCTTGATTGAGAATAAGAGAAAAAAATTTAAATAAATGAGAATACTATCTTTATCTTCATGTTTTCACGTGGAGGCACAATGGATTATATATTATCACTGTATTTGAAATATATCTTTATACAGCTTTATCTCAATAAAACAACTAAAACTCGACAAACCTTTAATAAAAATGTTTAATTAGTCATACGATAATAGATACCAAATTGATACATCTGAACGAAAGTAGATATCATTCGACTAATTAAATCTAATAAAAAGAAAGAAAATTAACCATTACATAGAACATTTTTTTTTCTTCTTCTTTTTTAAGGGTTGAGATGAAAATAAAAGTAAAACAATCATGGTCATTCAATAAAGAATTAGTTCAAACACAAGAATGGCAATGTTGTAAGTATTGTATTAAATACTAAATATACTCTGTTAATGTGTGTATCGTCAACCACAAGACATTACATTGCACAAACCCAAAGTCAAGCCAAACTTTTTAATTGGGGTTTCAAAGTTGGTAAAGTAAAGTAACAAAACTAAACATCTACCTCAAATCATTCTCCCCCCATAAACACGCTAATCTAATTCAAATTTTGCCCTATCAAAAAAGCTAATGGGCATCCATCACATGACCATACAAAAAGCAAAGTAGACAATCTCATTACTGAAACAGATACCTGCATGCTAAAGTTACCTATCCGCATGACCCACACCTTTCATAAAAACAACAACAAAAGTATGCTGGTGGAAGAACCCAAAAAACCCATCTCTCACCAAGTAATAAAAAAGATAAGGGGATTAATTATACTTTTAGTCTCTGTTCTTTTCAAAAAATGTAAAATTGGTATTCTATTTTTTTTTTAGTCTTAATTTGATCTCGATTTTTAAAAAGTTGATGCAATTTAGTTATTTTTGTTAAATTTCTTGATACAGGTCAAAGATTTTTTATCAAAATTGAAGTTGATAAGGATGGTTTGCTTTGTTAGTATAACTAACACAACCATAGTGTCAATTTTGATAAAAAAAAAATCTTTGATCCGTTTCAAAAAAACTAACAAAAAGAACAAAATTGCATCAAATTTTTCAAAATTAGAATCAAACTGAGATTAAAAAATCTAGATGACCAACTTGACATTCTTTAACGAAAAAAGAGACCAAAAAGTAATAAAAGAAAGATAAGGGATTATAGAATCAACCCCAGAAAGGAAAAAAAATTTATCAATTTGGCTTTAGATCCTGGAACATGGTATCCCACCTGATTTCTTCTGCAGCAGCTGAAGACCAGTATCCACCATGATCATCATCATCATCTTCCATCTTTTCCTCCTTGTTGAAATGGTAAACCATGGGACTGGTAAAAGCATCAAGGCCATGATGCAGCAAAGTGTTAGGACTTCCATTTGTGAGCAAGAGCCTCTCTTGCTTAGCCACCATCAACTTTTTGTTTTTGTTATTCCTCTTCATCACATGGCTCTTCCATCTTGTCCCATAAGGCCTTGTTCTCGATGATGGCACCACAACAAGTGCCGAAGACTCTTCCTCACAGCTGATGAAGGTGCGAAAGTAATTGGCCAAACACCTCTTCGTCCTCTTGATCGCCACCATGAGCCTCGCCACAGGACGCGGTGGTGCCCTCTTTCCCTTCACTTTCCTCGCCAGCTTCAGAATCTCTAGCCTGTGTTTGGCTATGGAGATTCCCATGCTCATCAGAAACTCATGGTTGAAGTATATCATGTCTTCTTCTTCAAGCTCATTGTGTGCAAAAGTAAGACCATACTCATACACTAGGGTTGGCTCAAGGCTTGTTTTTGAGAGCCATGAGAACCAATCCATAGTTATAAGTTTTGTGTTTTGGTGTGTTGTGTTGTGATGTTGTTCAACTTTTGTAAGAGTTGTGGAGTGTTTATATAAAGAATGGTAAAGAGGGTTTGAAAAAGAGAGTGTGTGGTTTTCTTTTTGTGAAATTAGTTAGTTATGTATATTAGTTGAGTCTTGAGAGTGACTAAAGAAAAAGTAAGCATAGGGTTGTGTGTGTGTGTGTTTTTGTGGGGTATGTGAATTGCATTGTAACCCACACCCATGTTCATGTTCCCTCCAGAAATAGGGTTTGTGACATCAAACTTTAAGGAGTGAGTGAGACCTAAGAGTATGAATTTTTTTTTCTTTTTCTTATTAAAATTTAGCCCTTGAATCACGGGTTATGGAAAAGTACTTGTGGTGGAGCCACCCCTACTTGTTTGGTGTTGAGTAGTTGAGAGTGAAAGTGTGAAAACTATGGAGACGTTACTTACAACAATTAACAGTGGCTTGGAGTCAAGGAAAAGCAATGTCTTCTTCCATATTCTTTTGCCGTCAAATAAATTACAAACCTTTTTTTCTTATAGACAAATGTTAATAATTAAATTTTAGGGTTAAATATGTTTTTGGCCTCTTAACTTTGAGTGAATTTTGAAATTAGTTCATTTCGAATTTTGAACCATTTAGTCTTTCATCTTTCGAAATACGTGAATTTAGTCATTTTAATCAAATTTTGTTAAGTGTATTTGACATTTAAAGCGCGTTTTATAATAGTTTTTTACTTAACATTAAAGCAAAAATGTGTCAAATAGTATAAATAACACAAATACAATCCTGAAATGTGTACAAAACATCAAATAAACCCAACAAAATTTGATTAAAATGATTAAATTCACGTATTATAAAGGACTAAATTGGTCCAAAGTTTCGAAATGGACTAATTTTAAAATTCACTGAAAATCGAGAGATAAAAACATATTTAATCCTAAATTTTATTAACGAAAAAATAGTCCTCACGATATAACAAAAAAATAGTCCTGACGATTGTTTAACCATAATCTTAATAAATATTAACTTTTATATTTATAAAAATAAATATATAAAAAATAACAAAAAAATAATATCAAATAATAAAAAAAATATGGTGTCAAAAATTTAATATCCACTTAATATTTCATAACCATGAAACTTGTAGTTGGAGTCTCACTCATTCCGTGTAGAAGAAGTACGATTTCCTCAACTTTTTACTCCAATCTGGTCCTTTGTTTCTACTATTTCAGACAATAAATAATAATGTTATTCGAGATCTCAGAAAATTTATAAAATATAAATAGAGCAATCAAAATTCAATTTTATTATTGACTTTTTGTGTTAGTTATACTTTCACCTACCATTCAAAATATATGTTAAAATAATTTTCGATATACTTTAAAACATCAAAATTAATATTTATTAGTGTATTTTGAATGTTCAATTAATCTAAATTCGGACCATCAATTCTTTATTTATTTACATGGTAGAAAGTTGGTTAGACTTATCATATAATCTGTTATCAATTCCCTACAAATATTTTATTACAGATGTATAGGAGATTTCACTGAAACCCATTTATATTATATTTACTCTCGTTCGTTATAAAAAAAAATTTATTATGATACACTTAATAAATTTCACATTATTTAAGAGTCAGAGTGAAGCAAGATTTAAATATTTTTATCTATTTTTAACGATAGTTGTCGAACGAATTTGAGTCAGAATCAGAACAAAAACTTATCAAAGTATATAAAAATAACTTTATGTTAAAGAAATTTATATAAACTTTGAGAATTAAATAAAAAAAACTAAAAATGTTAGATATGTTTTTCTTTTCTTTTTTTATGTCAGTATCATGAGAAATCTTTGTTTCGTGAAAAAAAAAATTCCTTTAATATTTTCTTCTCTCGGACAAACAATGAAAATGTGATATTTTAATTCTATCTTCATTTTCCAATAAGTCAAACCCTATTGAGAGAATAGAGGGAGAGAATATAAGATAGAGTTTCATAAATTAAGGAAACACTGACTATAATTATCTCAATAATTAATCTTACCCAAACCGTCATTATGGTTGGAAAAACCCATAATTTAAGATCAATTTTGGAGTCTTGAGGGAAAAAATTTGGAAATATATTTAAAATTATCTTTGTTAACTTTGAGATGTAATGTTCCATTGACTTTGGTTCTTCGTGCCATCACCATCCAATTAGCTTCTAATAACTATAATTTTGTGATTAGTTGAGCATAATAATAATGGCTGATTAGTTTGCACGTTTGGAATCTTTCAAATCTCAAAGCCCTAAATTTGCAATATAAAAGGTTTTAAAGATTATAATTCGCTCTAAATTAATTTAAAATATGGTTAAATATGATTTGATCCCTTAACTTTCAGTGAATTTTGGAATTAGTCCATTTTAAAACTTTGAACCAATTTAGTTCTTCATCTTTCAAAATACGTGGATTTAGTCATTTTAATCAAATTTTGTTAGGTTTATTTGATGTTTCATACGCATTTTAGGATTATTTATATCGTTTGACACATATTTGCTTTAATGTTAAGTCAAATACTATCATGAAACGCGCTTGAAATGTCAAATAAACTTAACAAAATTTGATTAAAATGACTAAATCCACGTATTTTGAAAGATGAATAGCTAAATTGGTCTAAAGTTTCAAAATAGACTAATTCCAAATTTCGGTAAAAGTTAAGGATCAAAAACTTATTTAACCCTTTAAAATAAAATAGAGCTTATATTTTAAACCAATTCGAAAAGTTTATATGGTTAAAAGTTCGTTTTAATTGGATCAAATGGGTCGGATTTAATACGTGAAAATCCTAATCAATGTAGTTTCTCACCTTTTTTTTCTTGGTTTATATCACAGTTCACCTAAAATTATTATGATAAAATAGTTAATGGAGAATATGAATAATTTAAAACAATAGTTAGGTTATTCTAATGAGAGTATAGGGTTTAGAATTAATGAAGATTTTCAAAAAAAAAAAAAGATTTGCAGAACTTTTCACAAAGAACATAAAAGTAGACTATTTTAGCAGTGTATATTGGTTTGAAAAGGTTTAAGAAAGGTTTTTGTGAGAACTGCATAAAGATAAATAAAGGTATAATTGTATAATGAATAGTGTCCTAAACATTTTTGTTTAATGTTGATTCATTTCATATAAGTTGGATTCACTTTTTTATTCATAAACTTTTCGAAAAAAATTGAATTACATTATAAAAAATAAATTATGTGATGATTATTTGTATGGGCATAGATGAGTATAACAGTTGAAGAATCTTAAATGTTAAGATTTTTTGTATCAAAAGTTTTAACTTAAAAATTCAAGTGCGAGTCTAAGTCTCACAAAATGATAAAGTTGAATAATATATAAAAAAAATACTCATAAACTCATTATCTTAATATTTTTGTAGAAATTGGTGTCAATTCCTTATATAAATTAACCTACTTGAATCTTTTCAATTAATACCCATAAAAAAAAATTATTAGTGTATTATTGTGTATGTGTCACTTTAAAATATGTAAATAAATTTGATAGTATTGAATAATCTAACAAATTTAAAAGTGTTTATATTTTGCATTCTAAAACATCTTATTTTTAAGTTCTTTTGCTTGTTTTATATCTTACATGCTCGAAATGCATATAATTATTCTTGTATATAGTTTCATAATTTCTATGTTGAAATTATTTTTTACTAATCATTCACCTTGATGAAAAGATGAATTTATCATAATTTTTTTTTTATCAAAAACACTTTAATTAAATAATACATTTTATCAAGAATATAATAAAAAATTAAGACCGAAATACCGAAAATAAATTGTACAAAATTATCCATTATTTTTAACTTTACAAATAAAAATTGTTGAAAGAAATAATTTGATATATGTAAATCTTAATTATAACTTAGAACTTGATCTCCAACTTAAAATAATATTTAATTTTAAAGTTGATTGATTAGAGAATGTTAGTAGCCATTGAATGATATGGATGGATATCTTTCACACATTAATGTTGGTTGCCATGTGACTTTCTTTTTCTTCTTTTGTCTTCTCTTTTATTTTTATTATTTTAGTCAATTCATCAACTTTCAAAAGTAAATGTGCCACTTTCGAAAAAATAATAAAGAAAAGTTGAAAATAAGAACAAAAAGTGATACATAACTTGCTTTGGCTACATGTCAAATCATTGTTTTCCTCAACAAAATAAGAAATTCTCACAATGCTTAATATATCCAAATTTATTTAATAAATTCAAATATTTTCCTTCGAGCTTTTATCATCTCCAAACGTGTAAATTAATTAAATTGGTGAACTTAAGCAAACGTGAATAATACATTTAATAAATGTAATAATAACTTGGGGAGTAGCATTTTTCTAATAGTGTAAACCTAAACTTTTTATTGTCTGATTTAAATAAATTAATAAATGTCAAACTCGATCAACATATTTTTTTCAACAAGTCAAACTATTGACTTGATCTATTTACATTTTTATTCACGTCTAATCTTAGGCTTCGCATTTTTCTAATAATCATTTAATGTATTTGATTCATCCCATTCAAATAAATTAATCAAACTTCTTTTTCACAAGTCAAAGTATTAATTAATTCATGCCTATTTAAATAATTTTGTATCTACCCTCTTCAAATATGAGTAGCTTCATTAAAATTGGAATTTATTTTATTTTTTACTCATCTCAATTTACTTTAACTACTTGTATATTCATTTTTAAGTTTGATAGTCTATTTTTTAATAAGCTTAAATATCTTTGTAGTTTATAAATTTGGATGTGAAATTATAATTTGTTATTATTTCAAATTTTAATGCATTTTACATATTAAACAATATTTCATATTCACATTTGAGTTCAAATGTGTCAAATGGTATAAAAAGTTCAAACGTTAACATGAAATACAGTTTGACATGTCAAAAGAGATTAACATAAATAGATTAAGATAATTATATATATATATATATATATATATATATATATTCATTTTTAAACTATATTGACAAATTATATCTAAATTTTGAAAGACATTACAACAAAAATGACTTTAGACAACATTAAACGAGATCACATGTATAAAAGTGTGGTCTAAACACAGTAAAGGTAATATTTATTTAGATGTGACTTAAAAACTATCTTAAGCAACATTTATATAAATGTTGCTTCTTAAAAGTGTGAGCTAATACATTAAAATGTGATCTAAAATACATTAAAAATTAAAGCTTTTCGATTAGAAATATTCTTTCCCTCCTTGAAAATGCAAAACTTAGTTCAAAAAATAAAAAAATTTAAATTTCTTCCATCCCTTTGATTTTGGATTGAGAACGCCAAGATCTCACAGTGTTGAAAATGTGAAGTTTTAAAAAACACGTACATCAAAACTGTTGTCTTTTATGAGGATTTTAAGCAACGATTTTAAAATTGTTGTCGCACTAAAAACAATGACCTACCTACAGCTACACTCACCTAGACTACGCTTAAGAATTGTTGTTTAAACTTTAGCCCACGATTTTTGTGGTTTAACTCATAATTTAGTGTTGTTACCTAAATCGATTTTTGTTGTAGTGAGAAAAAAACTAATTTCAATTTTGTAACAAAATAGATACTAAAATATATATATATATATATATATATATATATATATATATATATAACCTCTTTAATAGTTAAATTTAAAGTTGTTGATGCAAAGGTGGCTGAAAAAGTGTATAAATTAATTATAATCCACTTAAATTAATTCAAATTCAATTTAGACTTAACAACAACTCCATGTTAATATTTACGTAAAAGCATCTTTTTTTATGTCTTATTCAAAGGACCACAATAAAATTCATGTTTGCGTATGAATCAACCTTATTAAGTGAATGTAAAGATTAATTGCGATCATAAACGTAGGAATTAGAAGTTCGTGTAAAAAGCCCTTTAATAATGAGAAATTAAACACAACTTTGTGAAGAAGAAGGGTATCATTTAAACACCATGCAAATGAATTTGGGGTTATTCTGGCTTTAGACAAACAAATGATTATAGAAACTAAAATAATAAGAGTGTTAATTAATTATGTGGAAGTTATATTTAAGAGAAAGTGATAATATAATAATTAATTAATTGTATTTGGTTGGTAAAGGTGTGTTTGTTTGTGGACATCATAATTGAGTTTATGGGTATCAACTAAAAATTCCACTTTCCTATTAACACAACATTAAGCAAAGATATGTTTAAGAAATTATTATTATTTTGTGCATTTTAAATTTTCATAAGAATGTCATATTATATTATCCCAAACTTTGAGCTTGCAAAAAAGATAGAACTAGAAATTTTGCTATAAATAGAAAATTTAGGTTAGAATC
>Ga0214545_1001150_pt1 | contig 48078 bp, 27 predicted proteins | sample CNSS4metaG_FD_160064 | JGI IMG/M metagenome (GOLD analysis project Ga0214545, IMG submission 160064) | Root nodule microbial communities from cowpea collected in UCLA plant growth center, Los Angeles, California, USA - CNSS4 | ecosystem: Host-associated > Plants > Roots > Nodule | place: USA... | reverse complement strand
TTAAAAACTTGTGCAAAACCTTTCAAATGCAAGACAAGTGATTCGGCCACAACACCCCAAGAGTTTCAAGAAAAGAAAACTAGTAAGACAAAACAAAGAACACCTAGTGACAAGCAAGAAAAGCACATTTTAAAGACTCTATGAAAAGTACTTGACAAGCATCTTCAAGTCTTAAATCATGCATACACCAAGAAAGATCATAACCAAGTTAAAGCATGAAAAAAGACTTAAGTATGTTTTAAGTTCCTGATAAATTTGAGAACTTTCAATTAAGCCTCTAATAAATTTTTGTAATATATTGAGTACTCAATAAATTTAGTTTTTTCAGTTAAGTCCCTAATGTTAACTTCTTTTGTTAACTTGGTAATGTGACGGTTGATTGGATGGCGTGATTATTATCTTATATCATATTACTTGCTCAATTGTGACCACATGTCATTTTATTATTTTAAAATTTTAAAATTTCATAATATAATTTATAATTTATAATTTATAATTTATAATTTATGGTTTTATATTTTTATAATTTAATAATTTTAATATTTTAATTCAAAATTATATAATTATAAAATTATGATTTTGTGAAATATAAAATAATGATATATTTTCAAATTTTATTCAAATAATAAAATCATACTTTTATAACTATGCATTTTTGACTTAAATTAATAAAATTATAATTGTCCAAGGGTTTAATGCATATTTTTTTCTCTAAAAAACAAATAAAAATCTATTTGGTTAAATAAAAGTATTATTGAGAAAGTTTGTATGAATTTTATGGATATAAAAAGTAATATATTAATTTTATTGAAAAATTTATTAATTACTTGATATTGTTATGTATTAAAACTTTTATTTTAACTAAAAATTTAAATTTTAGGTGTATGTGGTACCACGAGTTTCTTATCACCACTAAATTAAAGATTAATCTAAATGTATATTTTTAAAATTGTTGTTTTTTGGAAATATTATTTAAAAATTTAAACATGATAATTATATTTTCTCAGATAAAATAAAAAAAATTCTCAAAACTAACCTTCTCTTAAAATATTTATTATTATTTATCAGTATTTGTTTTAATGGAATTCAATTTCCATCATTAAGAAAATGTAAAACCTAATAAAATCATAATTTTATAATTATATAATTTTGAATTAAAATAATAAAATAATAAAATCATATCATTATAAAATTATAAAATTAAAAAAATAAAATAAAATGACATGTGACAAAATAATATCCATGTTAGATTCTAAATAGTCGCATCACTCATTATTAGCAGATAAAGTTAACCGTGGGAACTTGAAATAATTAAATTTATTAGACCATAAAAATCTATAAAGTTTCCAAGTTTAACAAGAAATTAAAACATAATTAAACCTAAATAAATGATAAATAAGTCGGTTTATCTCTTAGGCAATCTTTTAAATGAAATAATTCTTCTAAATTAAATAGTTAATAAACCAATTTTTGTCTTAGAAAATTTTTTAAATTAAACAATTAAAATATCATTTTATATCTTAAAAAATCTTTTAAAATTAAATAAGTAATAAACATGTCTGTCTCAGAAAATCTTTTAAATGTAATAAATATTCTAAATTATTGTTTTTAATTTTATAAGTTCTTAAACTTAATTTCGATGATAAAAAGTTAGACATAATTTGAGTTATTGGACAAACCAATATAAAAATGCAAAAATGCATTTCGTAAATCTCTCTTTTAACACTTATTTTTTACATTACATGTTATTTCGGTAACCAATTTAAGTATGAGAAATTTATGAAAATATCTTTGGAAAGTATTTTAGAAATTTTGTTTATTAGTTTATAATTGTGTTTGACGACTCGTCATGAGTCTTTAAAAAACTTGTTTGGCAGTGTTTTTTATGTAACATTAAATTTCGTTTTTTAGTGTTTATCAACTCAAACTTTACTACTCATTCCAACAAATTTTAAATATACAATTCAACCTTTTATTATTGTGTATTGTTTGTGTGTTGAGTATCATTAAAGATTTTTATTTATTATTTGATCAATATCCCTTTTAAGTTTTTATAATTGTTATACTTGGTGTTAAATATGTAATGAACCCAAACGGGATGAATAGCCTTTGTGGCACACTCACAAATAATCATGATCATGTACTTATATATTTGTCAAATTGTATATTTTAATTTCATATTTTACATAATTTTTTTTAATAAATAACAATATTTATATGTGAATTCTTTGAAATTTAATATATTGATAAAAAAGTAATTACACATAAGTGTTATTGGTTCCTCTTTTCCTGTGTTTTCTTCTTAAAAAATGAGAAATGATTTTGATGATAATATTTATTGAGTTTGTTTGTTTTTATGTTTGATAATTACTTTAAATTAGGGCAACTCAACGGTATGTGAGGCCTAAAGCAAGCTTAAAAAATAAGATCTTTTATTTAAAATTTATTTTTTGAATTTTTTGTACAAAATTATTTATTAAATTATCATAATTAATTTTATTAACATTTCTTTCTCAATAAATAATAGGACTAATTCGTTTATCTTTTTCTTGAGATAATATTGATCTTAAATAAGTTTTTATTATCTTTAGCTTTGAGAAACTCCTATTGGCAGAAACAATTGACACTAAAATTGTTAACATTATTCTATAAGTTATATATACATTTGGAAAAAAATTTAATTTTTTTATATAATTAAGAATGTCAATTGGTTTATGACTTTCTAAATCTATAATTTCTCTTAAGATATTTAATTTGTAAATTAAATCAAATTCATCAATATCTAACTAATTATCATGTTTTAAAGATTTTCAAGGTTTAAGCATTTTTTTCAAAAATGAAATATATACAAACCGTAATACACAAGACATTTGCTTTGTTTTGTTCATAGCTCTTTTTTATTATACAAAAGTCTCGATTGTAGTGTCCCAATTTAGTAGAATAATTCAAATAAATAGAATGCCTCATGTTTATAGTATAAAATAGAGCACCGACATAAAGTATATTAGAATTAACCTTTTACAACTATCCCAAATTATACTGGAATGGAAGTCCAAAGACACAACACAATGTCATGAAAAGAATCTAAACACATATTAGATTAAACTGGAAATTTGCTCAAAGAGCAAGAAACTACAAAATAATCATACTCCATGAACTTCTTGGTGAGATCTCATGGTGGTGCCTTATGTGATGGACATAATTCCACGAACCTCTTTGAAGGTTTCATGGTGGTGCCTCAGTGTATACAATTAGGTAAAGATTCAAGTAAGGATTGCATCCTGAAACTCTAAAGAGTCAGTTAGTCTCACGTAGAGCGTACTGACTCAAGTGGTGAGAGTAGCAAGAGGCCCTAGTCTTTGACACGATAATGGCTTTAGATGTTTGAAGGTTAACCTTGTGTGTGGTAGGGTGAAACCCATTGATAATGAATCTTAGAGTGCAAGCATCTAGTGACCACAAGTGCAAGCATCTAGTGAATCCGACCGATTATATGTATCCAAATAATTGAGTCTTAGAGTCTTGCTTGCTTGCTATCACATGATTGTTTGCCTATCTTGTTGCATGTTTATGATCGGTTTTAAGTATTTGTGTGCAATAACATGTTAAACTGATTTATACTCTAGCTTACCCCTTTCTATTTGCTTGTGTTTGTCTTGTGTGTGGTTTTTCCTTTTTGCAATGATCATCAATTTATTGATGTGAGCAGATGTGGGAACCCCTAGTGGTCACCAGAGTGATCCGCAGCGTAGCTAATCTTGGGTTGGATCCCTTTACTCTGAGTACTCTTTTAAGGCATTGTGGCATATGTACTATCTTGCTCTATGAGCATGTATTCTGGATAACTGTCAAACTTTTATTCTTGTTCTGTTCATGGCATCGTGGTGCGCCTTAGTTTCTCTTCGAGTATATTTTGGATCACTATAATGGTTAACACATATATACTTCATTGTGTGGCTTTATATTATATTGCATGTGATATCTCATTTAATTAAGTTTTTATTTACTAAATGGGATGTTACATTAGTTAATACTAAAAAAGTTTTGATGCCCTTTTTTCTTAAACATAATTTTATAATTAATTTAATAGACAAATATTAGTAGTAAAAATTTTTTTTTTGAAACATTCTTTTTCTTGAGACCAAAGGGAGTGCTTTACTCACTTTATCCTTAAGTCGATCATGATTTAAATTAATCACATTTTAGTACATGTAAGTGTTATTTTATTTAATTTTAATTTATAAAAATGATATTTTAAAATTCCTTATATTTTCTAGTTTTTTTATTAACTATAATTCTTTTAGTATTAAAAAATGGAAAATATAATTTATGATAAAAGAATAAAAACATAAGTTTCAAATAAAAATAATTAAACCATTTTTAAACATCCTAATCAAATAAAATATTTATTACTTAATACAGATAAAATAATTATATATGTTATTCTAAATTGCATTTTCCATCCAATCATGTATTAGAAAATATACGGGTATTATTAATTAATCTGAATCAAAATATATTCTGGTTTTATTAATTTGATTTCAAATCATGAAAATCATACCGGTAATAATTTCTGTGATTATGCCTTAAAGTATATATTGTATATATATGTATAATAATAATAAAATAAATTTGAGTCAAAATATATACCTATATTACTGGTTTGAATCATCAAATCTTAACAAAATATGTTTATCGTAATTTCTCAATTATTACAATAACATATTTTATGAATTAAAATTTAAAAAGAAAAAAAATGAACACGTGAATCCTGCTTCGTTAATAAATATAATAGATTTAAATTGTGAATATAAAGAAAGAAAAAAGGATTAATATGAATATATTATACAGGTATAGTATGTAAAGAAAGAAGTTGAAGCAGAAGTGATTATTATTTTTTTGTGTATTATTATATAAATAAATAATTAAATATATTATTTAGGTAAATAAAAAGGAAAAGTGTTGGTATATATAAAGAGAGCGAAGGAGAAAATGTATCAGTGAGAGTGCGATTAAGATGGAGGCGTGATGGAGTGTGGGCCGTGGGATCTAGAGATTGAGGAAACGAAAGGAGTCTTTAAGTGGAAAGAGGAGAGAGCGATCTAACCCTTTTGGCATCATCGCATCAGCGTTTGCGTTTCTTCGCGAGTTGCGCTGAGTTAAGAAGAAGGTGGTGAGAGCGTCTGCAATGGAAAGCCGTCGCTGTTAGGGTTTCGTCCACATTGCATTTGGGAGGTCACGCTATACACACCCAGGTTCTCGATTGGATTCTACTTAGGGTTTCCAACATTTTTCTTTCCCTTCCATCGCGCATTCTCGAGATCTAGGGTTTATGCTTCGGTTATTCTTTTTACTTTCCTTTCCGTTTTCGCAATTCTTTCGTTTCCTAGTTTCTCTCCTCGATTTTAAATATTGAGCGTGTTATTGCTCACTTCGCTGTGCCAAATAGGGATTTTTGAGGAATCTCGCATCTCAATAAGTCGCGATTGCTTTCGACATTTTTTTTATTGGAAGCGAATTGGGAAACGGACAAACTGACATTAGCCGATAGGGTATGAGAGAAGTACACCCGTCACTGGGTTTTATGATATTTTGCTTTAAAATTTGGAGGATAAGACTTGATTTGTGCTTCGGGGTATTGGGGTTTTTTTCAGAGATTGTTGTGTGGGAGTAAAATTTGTTGTCGGCGTTGATATGTGCAGTTGTTGGAGTTTTATCTTATGGCACCTACTGTACCTATAGAGTTTGCTGGACAAAAGGAATCCAGAAAGTACTCTCATTCACAGAATATGGGGAAGTCTAGGAAATATTCCAAAGCTTATGCTACTGGTTTTGTTCCCGATTTTCGGCATGCTGTTGAGACTATGGGTGAATCAGAAGGGTTGGGCAGCTTGGGAAGGGTTGATACGGAGCTTACGGCATCAGCAGATTCTTGTGCACCAAAGAGGAAATGCCCTGGTTTGAGCACGGGTGGTTATGGTAGTTTTGATGTACCTTTTCAACTTTTCTCTTTGTCAAGGATGTCGGGTTTTGAGAGAAAGGATTTGAAAACAAGGTTGACATGGGAACTTGAACAAGTAAAGGAATTTCAGAAGAAAGTTGAAGCTATGAACTCAAATGCTCTAGTGTTATCACCCTCCAGTGACATTAGGAGCTGCAGTGCAGGGCAGAAGAGGCCTAAGTTGGAGAGCCAGCATTTGGCAATGGAAGTATCGGTGCCACATGGTAAGAAAAGGCCCTTACCTGGAAATAGTGGTCCCAGGACAAAGAAAAGTATATCTGGACGTCCTGAACTTCCCAAACCTGCTGCGCCAGTGGCCTCACATGCTGCGATGATGAAACCGTGTGAGGCATTACTTAACCGATTGATGACTCATCAATTTGGTTGGGTTTTCAACACACCTGTTGATGTTGTTAAATTGAACATTCCGGATTATTTCACTGTCATCAAACATCCAATGGATTTGGGTACTGTGAAGAGGAGAATAACCTCTGGTGAATACACTAATCTCTTGGATTTTGCTGCTGATGTGCGACTGACTTTCTCAAATGCAATGACATATAATCCACCTGGCAATGATGTACACGTCATGGCTGATACCCTTAATAAAATGTTTGAATCGAGATGGAAGGCGATAGAAAAAAAAATTCCTGTTATTGACTGTGTCCCGTCTGAGCCTTCTAGACCTACTCGTGTGGAAACAGAAATTTCTGATCGAGTTCCTCCCTCAAAAAAGAAGAAAATAACATCAAATAGTGTCAAGCCTGAGCCTCTTAAAAAAATCATGAGTGTAGAGGAGAAGCATAAATTGAGTGTAGAGTTGGAGGCCATGCTTGGAGAGCTTCCTGATGCTATTGTTGATTTCTTGAGAGAGCAAAGTTATAATGCAGGGCAAACCAATGATGAGGAAATTGAAATTGATATTGATGCTCTTAGTGATGACACCCTGTTCAAACTGCGGAAGCTTCTGGATGATTATTTGCTGGAGAAGCAAAGATCTCAGACAAAAGCTGGACAATGTGAATTGGAGGTCTCTCACCCCCTCTCTGTATAACTAATACATTTGTCCAGCATATGTGATATTTTTGTGACAAATTCTATACCCTTATCTGAGTCTTATTGAATAGTTGTTCTGGAAATTTATATTAAAAGTGTATGATACCACAAGAATAGGTAGATCGACTAATTTTATGTTCTATCAAGTTATAGGAAGAGTTGCTTATGATGACGCTAAAAAAAATCATGAAATTTGATGCTAAAAAAATTCAATGCAGTGTTTTGAGAGGTCTTAGGCAAGATAGGTGGTTCCCTGATTATGTGTGTCATATGGACTGACAATTTTTTGCTTGCTTGATTTTTATACAGCTCCTGAATGAATCAGGGTTCAGTAATTCACCGGTGCAGCCTTGCAAAGGTATATTCTTTTTCTTATGCTGTCATGTTTTCATACCCTTATTATATATGAATAATTGACACCATGTGTGGTCTTTTATTTCTCCCTAAAAATGCAGTCAATGAACAAGTTGAGGAGGACGTGGACATTGTTGGTGGTAATGATCCTCCTATTTCAACTTATCCTCCATTAGAGATCGACAAAGATGGTACCAATAGAAACAGTAAATGCACCAGTTCAAGCAGTTCTAGTAGTGAATCTGGCACTTCATCCAGTGGTTCGTGTAGTGCATAATTTTGACATGTTTCACTTTTCAGAAAATGTTTTTCTTTCGATAGTTTCTTTTAAATTCTTTAGATACTGGCAACTCTGCTTGTGTGGCCCATGATGCTGGCAAAATTAATCACTTAAAATACGAGTTCTATATGTTGGAATAATTTATTCTTGTCTGTCGCATGCAAATGATTGAGTGCTATTGTGGTGTCCCAGATTCAGACTCGGGTAGTTCATCTGGAAGTGAGTTGGATATAGCTAAAACATCAGAACCTCTTAGTGGTACCAAGGTAAATGGGATACTAATGGTTTCAGATGTCATGTTGTTCAGATACAATAGAAAAGGCTAGTGATTTGACCAATATCTTTGCTTACACAAAGCTATGTATTGCAGGAAAATGTAGGTTCTGGCTTGACTTTAGATCAAAACAAAGGGGATCCTGGTAATTCAGAAACTGGAAAGGGTGTGTACCAATGTTCATGTCCATATTATGGTTTGTTGGCATTTTTTTTTATGAGGATGCCTCGGCTATTGTTGCCTTCTTTCTCATGATTTCTTTCTTTAGATTCGACGAATGTTGGTGGCCAAGTTGAGCAGACTTCCCAGAGTAAGCTTGTTGCTTCTGAATCAGAAAGCCATCAAGAGGGTAAGCTTGAAAAATTGAAGAAACCTGTCTGCTGTTTGTTTTGAGGGTATGATCTCACCGTTCATGCTGTGACATTTTAGGGGAGAGTGCTGCATCTAAGAGGCAAGTCTCTCCCGAAAAGCTCTATCGTGCAGCTTTATTAAGGAGCCGTTTTGCTGACACCATTCTTAAAGCTCAAGAGAAAGCCCTTGAAAAGGTTTGTTAAGGGGGTAATGCACTGATTGCAATTTTAATTCCGTGCATCAATCAATTCGGTGAAAAACAGAATTTGATAAACTTAAAAAAATTCTTTTTGTCCTTTCTTCCTACCAAATAGAGCATATCTGTGGCTGCTAAGGTATCATTAAATCTAGTAATTACCAATTTGTCAACATTATTGTCTTTCATGAAAGTTGTGCCCGCATTTTTTAAAGTTTTTATATCTGTTATTTCATCTGTATTGATCTCAGGATGAAAAGCGGGATCCTGAAAAACTTAGGTTGGAGCGAGAAGAACTTGAAAGGCGACAGAAAGAAGGTATGTTCGTTGTTCTAAATAGAGTTTGGTCAAAACATTGCCTCGTATTCAAGATTTAACTGAAAGTTGTAATTTTGTTTATGGTGTGCATTAGAGAAAGCACGGTTACAGGCAGAGGCAAAGGCTGCAGAAGAAGCTCGGAGGAAGGCTGAAGCAGAAGCTGCAGCTGAAGCCAAAAGGAAAAGGGAGCTGGAAAGAGAAGCAGCCCGTCAAGCTTTGCAAAAGGTAACTATTATAAACAAAAGTATGTTAGGATGCAAATGCAGCATCCCTGAATGTTGCACTGAATGATTCTGTTTGCAGATGGAGAAAACTGTCGATATAAACGAGAGCAGTCAATTTTTGGAAGATCTTGAGATGCTGAGTGCTGTACATGACGAACCTATGCCAAGTTTTAAAGAGGAGACAAGCGCAGATCTACCTCAAAATGGATTGGGTAGGATCAACCTACAGGGGAATCCCTTAGAACAGCTAGGTTTGTATATGAAGGATGATGAGGAGGAGGAAGAGGAGGAACTGCCTGTGAGTGGTGCTGCTGGACCATTAAATGATGTGGAAGAAGGAGAAATTGACTGACTGTGACATTATTTTGGCCAAAAAATACATAAACGGTGGTTCTTGCGAGCAGTTGCTTGACTAAGGAGGGATGCTGCTTTTTCGGGTGGCTATGGTGCGGAATATATCACTATTTGTATGGTCTGATGCTAGTTCACACCTAAGTTTGAAGATGGACAGCGAAAACTTATAGCAAAGGAGTGAATATTGGTTTTTGTTTTGCTTCTTTCTGATTATTTTGGTTTTAACTTGAGAAATGATTTCCGAAAATGTGGATAGCTAGCTCGCAGCCCCATTTATTGAAGGGCTTTGGTAACTTGGATGGGAAGTTTGTATCAATCAAGATGTCCAATTTTGCATGTAAAAATGAACTCATTTGTAACGAGTTCTGTGTCTGACTTCCAAGTAGTTTAGTTTCTCTGACAATGTAAAATATTTTAGAGCCAGGGTAAAAATCAATTCTTTCTATTTATTCTTTCCTTTGATACCGATTGTTAGTTTATATGTTCTTTTCCTAATCTTTGGTTTTCTTGACCTGCAAGTAAATAATTGTCTTAATAAAAAAAGTGTATATCGTTGATCCTTCCCGAGTTTTAATACAAAAACCTAATCATCCTCATGACGTGTTGTGGCTTATGTCTGGAACTGACTCTTGGTCGGTGAAACTATTAGATATAGGTACGACGTACTGGTGGGTTTGATTTCAAAGTTATAGGTACTTTCGGTGAACTGATTTCAAACTATTAGATGTGGTAAAGCAAACTGGTTGTGGTTTTGGGCAAAGGTAAACGACGGCAATGACACCATTTTCACGGTACATGTGTGCATTTAACTTGATACATACCATTTTATATGATTATTTCTGAGCTGACATTTTAGATTAACATTAAAAATACGCTATGTTTGATATTTTAAAAATGTTTCTCCAATCAATGACGGATATTAGAATAGAAAAAGTGATACATCCTAATAATTTCTCCAATCAAATACCATTTTACTGGAGAAAGCTTTCCGAATTAAAAAGATAAGGGATTACCATAAACACGTTTAAAAAACATCCCAGAAATCGCTGTTGGTTACATTTCTTAAATGGCGAAAAAGTTCGAAACTATTTCTACAATAACTTATTTTAATATTTTGCTTAAACAGTAAAGTTTAAAACTGCTTGGTTTAACATTTTGACAGAATGTCTTGATGCACTGCATAAATTTTCGCAACTTGATAAAAGTGCATGCATAGGAAAATTTTCGTGATCGTACAAATAATTAGATTGCCATGATACACAGCCAAAAGTTTTGCAGATTTCTCAGCCTAACTGTACATTCTAATTTTGCTACATAATGCTCTGCATACATCAGTCCTCGAACATGCCCTCACCTGAGATTGTAGAAGACTCGGTCCCATTAACATGAGGCTGATCTGAGAAATTAGTATCTACACTGTTCAGAATACTGAAGTCAAAATAGTCCTCGTCATCTTCATCATCCTCATCTTCCTCATCTTCATTTTGATTATCCTCACCTTTGCCTTCTTGTTCCTTTGACTGAGCTTCCCTTTCAATCTGTTCCTTGATGCAATCATCGTAGGACATTGAATACCAGACATCTGCCTTCCCCACAATTTTTTTGTTATGAATATCAGTCATCCGCTCTTGAATGCTCTTCTCTGAGTTCTTTGGTTCCCCCCAGTAATCATAACGATACAGTGGACTTGTCGGATCATATTTGCCTTTTTCAAAATTACTAGCATCCACATACCTTCCAGGCTCTTCCAATGGAAGACCAAGAGCTTTGCGACTGCAAAAGGGAGAAATAGTTGTTAAAAAGTCAACCCACCATTACAAGAAATTATGTTTATGAATATCAACAGAATAGTACCAGCTTATGTCTCTAATCAATGCTTCTCTTTCCTCAAATGATCTTCGCCAATGCATGTAGTCATACTCATCCATCTCAATATTGCGCCTCAGTTTGGTAATTTTGTATTTTTCACCTCTGTCCGTTGCTTCTTTCCTTAGTTTAACATGGTGCTGTGTACCAAAAGGGTAACATCAGATTTTGAAAAGAGGAAAACTACAAGTATCAGTAACAGGTCGAGGAGCTCTACAATTTGAAAAAAAAAAATCAACAATAAAAATTAAAGGCGTCCCCCCTGCAAAAGGTGGCCCTTCTAACAAGCTCTAATATATGCATTACAACAATAACAGAAAAATGTTTTAGCAAAAAAGGATAGGTGACCTCACGCTCGGCAAGTGCAGCCTCCAAATCAAGCTCCTTGACACTTGTTTTCTGCCAAAGTGTTAAAAGTCAAAATAGGTAAACAAATCCGCAACCATATAGATGCACAATCATAAGAAGAATACTCACCAGAGTAATTTTTGGTATTACTGTATTTTTATATTTAACTTCGGAATGCTGAACAGCATTTTGTTCATCAAAATCTTCATCATCAGTCAAATCTGACACCTTTTTACCTTTATATTTATCAGGATTAATTGCCATATCATCCAAAATCGTTTGTTCAGCTGCATTAATTTGCCACAACTGCAAAATAAAGACAGTAAGTGAAGATAAACAAGGATAAGACACGGTTATGATCAATGTGAAAATCAAAGCACTCATTGAAGAAGGCTCGTGCCACAAAGTTTCGATCAATGTAAAATTCAAACCGCTTAATGAAGAAGGCTCATGCCACCAGTCTTCAAGTTTCTAGTTGTATCAGCACACGATTTACTGAATTTGTTCAACTCAAACATAAGGAAAGATATTATGTTGACGAATTTTGAGTTTCTTTTAGGTTATAAAGTATTGCAATGTGCAAATTTGACTCTACTAAGGTTAGCACTGATAATATGAAAAAAATTTCACACACTCTTTTCTGGGGTTAGAGGTCAGGTACAACTTGCGGTATTTGGAAAAAGGACAAGTATTTCTTGAAATGCACCAGGAGGACCTAAGTTCAACCAAGAATATGTAGTTTTTCTTTATCTCTTTCTCTTCTTTTCATTTTCTTTCTCTCCATGTGCAGTTAATTCTTTATCATGATGATTTCAATTAAACCTCTTAGAAATTTGAGTTGTTCTTAATTTAATTCTTCAATTTGAGTTGTTCCTTGCAAACCATTAACTGATTTTAGATTTAATTATACAATTGGTGGCTCTGTTACATTTGGAGTCCCTCACCATATATATGTCCTTAGTCTAGGAATATAACGATGTGCAAGTGATACTGGTTAATACCTAATGAAATTTGAGATATTGAATTCTTGATTAGGATAAATTGAACATTAGCAAATTGTGTGAATTTGATCATGAACTGAGGCAAGGAGTTTGAATTAAGTGTTGTCAGAGAACAATATGTATGAAATCAAATCCCCCATCCACCTTTTGTTTCGTATTTCACCTTCTAGAAACTAAAAGAAAAAACATTACATTTAGTTTCTTGTGCCTTTATGTCTGTCAGTATCTAGTAGATATATTAGAATTCTATAGATATCACATTAGGATCAATCAGATTGATTCTATATTTATGATATTGGCCTAAAATAGAGTAACTGAGTATTCTGTAATCTGTTTTCTCCTCTACAATAGGTCCGTCGTGGTTTGAACTAAAAATTCATCATGCCTTCTTGTTCTCTCTCTTCTCGACATTTTAAAACATCAAGTCTGAGTAGTTATAAAAGCTTGAAAATAGTACTTGAATCTTAATTCCTTCTTCACTTGCAATATTTACTTATGCCAACCTTGTGCAGAAGCCAGTTTAGCAAATATCATTCAAAGCAAGTGCCTTTTAACCTTCAGAGTTCAGATTTATCTTGCAATCAGGGATTTTAAGCAAAAATGTAACTAAAGCACACGTCTACATTGTTAGAAGATACTTGTAGTTTTTATATATGACCGTTGTTCATGCAAGATTCAACTAAACATCCACCCATTCAGGTTAACTATGGGTGAATGTGAAAAAGGCAGAAAGTTCTTCTGGCTTCTTACATTTATGCAGAGGTACTGCATAGGTTCCTTCAACATATTAAAAATGAGGATGCAGCCAGTTTAAAAACTAAACAAAGTCACAGTCACAAAAGGGATTTGGAACCACCATGTGTGCTTATAGACATATCGATTCCAAAATAGCAAGTTGGCATTACCCACCACTGACCTACACTTATATTGACTGGTATATTCTTAAATGGGATAAAATTTGGTTTAAGAGAGAAGCATAAAATGCATGAGCTAAAAAGCCCACCACAAATGTTCCTCCTTGCAACTACTAAAAGTGATGTATTTATAAGATACCTTTTCAACATATGGATGATTAGACAATAGAGGTTCTTCCTCTGGCTTGTCTTCCAAATCTTTTCTAGGAACAGGAGGTCTTCCACAGTCACGCTGTAAATTGTGAAATTTCAAATCAAGAGAATATCTATAATAATAACACTATTTAAAAACAAACCACATTTTGACAGATTCAAAACATAAACCTAGAGGAAGTTGAACCTCATTAGATGTTTAATATTATGCATTGAAAAGGCACTAATGCTTTGTAAATACAAATGCTTCCAATTGACAAATCTGGCTTAATATATTATATTAAATTGAGTGAAATATAGTATCCGTGATTTTGTAAATAGCATCATGCGTTCAAGCATCAGTATCGAATCTTCTTGATTGTATTAAAGCATTGTAGGAGCAGGTACTTTACCTGAACCAAACCTCATGAAAATATCTTGAATTAAATAAACTTAGACATTGAAAAATCCAGAGAAAAAGTAATATTCGAATGCTTTCCCACAAAAAGTAAGCATGAAAGAAATCACAGCCAAGTTATTGTGGAAGAGTTCCATGAGTGCAGAGCAAGTTTTATCATGCATTGACACGGTCTGGTATAACAGGGGAAGGTGTGCAAACCCGTATTTCATCTTCATTGGTATCTTCATCACGGTAAAATATTGGTGGGAATTCAAATTTGTGAAAGCTGAAGTTGAAAATAAAACAAATGTCAAATTTACGGTTTCAATCGTATCAAATTAATAAAGATTAAACTATGCACTAAGAATGAGTTACAGAACATTGAATACCAAAAATACGTAATCATACATTAGATGATCCACATTCGGATCAACAAAACGAAGTTCAATAGGGAAGCGGAAGCGATAAGGATCTCGCTTTGCCTGCAGAACAAAATGTGAACAGGTGAACTGATGGTAAAGGAAATTCATTTGTTTAAATACAGAAAACATGGAAACCAACACTATAGTAATTAAATTGATTTGATATTCAAAATTGTCAGTCAGCAAGCAATTTATGGATACGGATGCAGAAATATTAAACATATGATACACAAGAAAAAACTTCAATAACATACGGGAAATGGAGTGGTTAAAGTTATATCAGTGGAGTATTAATGCAAACTCTGAAGCAAGATATTTTCCATAGCTTAGTACCAAAAATAGGTTAAAAAAAGTATACCAGCAAACAGTAAGGCCACGAACCAGAAATTCCATTCTAAATACCCTCCCCCAAAGAGGCAGCAAGCACAGTTGAGAGGGAAATTTTACATGGCATACTACATGTTCAGCTAACGTTTCTATTTCAAAACATAAGTAAAACAATGACTAAAAATGCAGCATTGAATAGCATATTACCAATGAATTGACACAGACAGCAATTTGGTGAGTACTAATATAAAAGCTTCTGATAGGCACAGAGACAATGATAGCAAATGGAATGTATATTATAGAAGAAAACTTATTCATAAAAAGTAGTTAGAGGTGCGCTTGTGTAATAAAGTAGTTAGAGGCGCACTTGTGTAATAGGGTGAAACTTTCTGAGGAAGTCTTTATTTAGGGCAAGGGGCTGCTGTGTGAGTTAGTTTTCAGAGTTGTGAGATTGTTGACAGGGAATTACCCTGTGGGAAAGGAGACATAATTCTTTGTAAGCAAAGACCTTGGTTTCCCTTTTTGACTTACTGTTAGAGTAATATCTCGAGAAACATTCAGTGTAGTTGATATGTGATCTTGTTTTCTGAGTCTTTTAACTGTGAGACGAACAGCTTCATAAAATAATAATATATTAGCAGAAAGCAGAACAGTTACATAAGTTGAATTGTGACTGTTATGCTGCCAGTTTAGGCCAGAAAGTTAGTGGCAAGTAATTAAATGTGTATAGGGCATGTATATTATTAAAAGTTAGTGGCTAGTGTTTATTATTTTCTAGTAATTTGCAGGAAGTCTTTGATGAGGGAATCTGATTTTGAAACAGAAAATTCTGCTGTATTTATGTATTCTGTGTGAATTAATATTACTCTTCTCGAATATATTAGTGTTCTATCATAACATCAAATAAACATTTAGTGATAACTTATGGGAAATTTTCAACTAGTGACTGAAACACTCACCGTAATTTCAACCATGACGTCCATACCAACTTTTATGTGATGGCGAAGCCAAAACCAATCATTCCTCCTTATAGGAACCCACCTAAAACACAACATGGTAGGTGAATCTTCTTGAAAAAAACTGACAGAAATATAAACATCACATAGTAACACTAAACAAGATAAGCATGCTACAAAAGAAGATCATCAAACTTACTTATGCTAACAATGAGTGCGCTGGCAATACAGCTACTGGAAATGGAATGAAATATGTACTAATTAATAGCTCAATATAAATATAACATAAATTTTAAAGATTTACTAAATGGGATTGTTTAACTAAAAATAGAATAGCCTACTATCAGTTACTTCTCTCTTGTATTTAAACAATAATTCCTTCTTCTCTGCAAAATCAATGGAACCAAAATCAAAAGATTTAACTAGAGATGTTAACATAGGTTTCAACCCGTGAACCAACTTGTCTCACAGTGGGTACGAGCCAGGTTAGATTGAAAAAAATTCAGTTTTTTAAATGTGAATCAAACTGAACCTAACTAACTTAACTAGCGAGTTAAATGAGTTTAAGCCGGAATGAAGGTGGATTGACATGTAACCCACCAATAATCCTTTATTAATTTTTTACCATTTTTTAAAGTTTTTTATCATAATTATTGCTTAATAGCATTTTGGGTCCCTATATTTGTAGCAACTATTCAATGTTTTCCCTCAATTTATATTTGAATCAAGATGGTTCCTATATTATTTAAAGACTCAATGTGATTCTTTCCATTTTGTTAGCATTAACATCATTCCTCCCATTTTGTCTTTGGAATTGGACAATAAACACGTAAAAAGAGTGAGGGATTGTAGAAGCAAATTCCAGTTTATCATTCTCTAAACGACCTTAACACTGATATAGAAAAAGGGACCACGTTGAGTCTTTCTAAAAAATAAAACCACATTGAGTTAAAATTAAATAGAGACATGAGATTAAAATTGAAAATATATGATTAGAGGGCTAAAGGGACCCCTCTTACTTTCTAAAAAATAAAACCACATTGAGTTAAAAATAAAATAGAGACTGAAGATTAAAACTGAAAATATATGATTAGAGGGCTTAAGGGACCCCTCTTACTTTCTTCTATTTATAATGAAAATATGATATAGTTATATAGAAGACTAAGAGACTGCACTAGGACCCTAGGTGCAGAACTAGATACAGCTCTAGGAGGTTTCCAACACTCTACATCCTTTACTTAGGGTTAATGATAATACATAGATGTAATAATTCTAACAGAGAGAAAACATTGAATCATTTCTATAAATATATGGACCAAAAATGCTATTAAGTCTATAATTATTTACTATTTCTAATCATGTAGGTTGACAATTTGATCTTTAAATACTAGAATGTTGTTCAATAATATTTGAATAGTTTGAATGTTTAACTTATTTGTTTGTCAAATTATGTAGATTGACACTTTAATTTTCAACTATTGTCTTTATAGTATAAGTTTGATGAAATAGGTTAAAACTTTGATTGAACTACTCTAACAAAATAAATCGAGTGAATCCATTTTGATTGTACTACAACAAATATATAAAATAAATCAAAAACAAGACATCCTTGTAAGTGAGTAATCTGAGTAACCCACCAACCCATGGTGGGTCGAGCCAGGTTACAAAACTTTTGGCTAGTGAGTTGGGTTGAACAACTCATTTTAGCTCAACCCATGAGCCAACCAATGTGAGCTAGGTTGCTCACTTTGACACCCCTAGATTTAACAAGTATCACGTCAATAAAGCATTTCAATGCTACAAATATGCTTATGAAGTTGCTTTTCATCATTTTAGAAAATGCATCTACTAGTTTCTTTTGTCCCTTGAGAGACTGATTTCGTATAAATTAAATAACTTGACACATTCTAAAAGTGTAGTAACTCAATTAGCAAGATTATGATAGTGGAAGTAACTTGTTATCATGTGAGCAGTACATCAGCATTCCAAACAAAATGGAAATTACCGCTTTACAAAAATTATTTAACGAACACTAAAAGGGACGAAAAAAAGTATTGATAGCTACCCATCATGTACCCCGCCAATGTCAACAAATGCCCCTTGATAGAGATGCAACATTGTCACTTTGCCAACACAAATCTGCACATAAAATGTCCCAAGTAATTAATGACAACATATTAAATATACTTTTAGGTACTTTATTAAGAATTATGTCACAGAGATTGCAGAGAAAAGTATGTTTGAACTTTGAATTATATGTAAACGTGACTATGAAACTAAGGCAAACAACGATAGGATTAAACACAATTATCCAAAGAGGACAATCACTCAGCCAGGAGGGAAGAGACAATGCTAATACTCTTTAGAAATCTCAGGACAGATCATAAGTAAAGTTTCTACTTTCTAGAGTCTAGGACATGAGAACAACAGGCTTCAAGATTAATAAGATTGAAATCGCATACTTACTTGACCAGGATAATAGAATGGAAGCTCATACTGCATAAAACGTTAAAGAAGGTAAGAACTAGAACCACATTTTCATAAGCCCCAAATACATTTAAAGGAAAGAACAATGGCAAAGCTGCCTACCATGCCCTCCTTGTAGTCCTTCCCTCTTTTCCTTCTACCAGGGTAATAATCTTGGTCTTGCTGTCACAACCACATTCACATTAACATTAACCATATTCAAAAGAAATAAAGCAAAATCTTAAGAATTTATTTTGAGAAAACACTTTCTATTTTAATTTTAATCACAATTTTTTCCTGGTAACGATAAGGCAAAGTGAAAGAATGAAATTTAAAGTTTCATAGTGGCTGAGAATTATAGTAAAATCCAATACACATATAATAAACTCCTTTTGGTAAAACCAGAGCATTCTCTAACTAAGAGTCATTCTGATTTCTTGAGATACAAAGATTTATTAATAGTGTGTTGGGATTAACTTCCTGGTGACAAATAATCAATTGATTTTTCATGGAGAACGTAAAGCGACAAATGGTTGCTTCTATTTTGTCAGGCCATACACTATATTTGTAGGATCGTATGATTTTAGTTAATGTTTCCCAACAAATGCACTCCAATAAATAGAACTAGAGATCGAAATCCCAACTACATACTTATGAGATGCAAGACCATCTCCAATCGTTCCCCAAAACCTCCCCATGTGTATCTATAAAATAAACTCTAAAGTTCATTAGAATGTCTAGATGTTATTTTCTAATGATTATTATTTTATTTCATCTTTTAAAGTTTACTTTACCTTCATCCTCATTTTTAAAGGAGTCAAACTGGACATTTTTGTAAGAAAAAGAAATAAGAAAATGTCTTCTCAATCCAATCCAAACAGCAAAAAAGTTCACCATCAGTTTGAAGTGAAATTGAAACCTTATAAGATTCCTCTTCCAACCTATCCTTGTTAGCCTCCACCCACTCCTTATACTGCTTCAGAAACACCTTATACCTATCCAAGCACACATTATCGGTGTCAGTCCTCACTCCATTCTCCACCTCCTCCAGGCTCACCCTCTTCGCCTGCATCTTATGTGCCTCGCGAATAAACGCCAGCTCCTTTCGGTCAACGTGCCACCCCCGAGGCGGCCAGTCGCGCGGCGGCACGAGGCGCACCACGAGAGGCCCCGACCACGTGGTCACGAGCGGGTCCGGAATCTCGCCCTTGATCTCAAACTGCTTAGCGACGAACTCCGCCTCCGTCAGCCCCATCTCCTCCCACTTCTTCTTGCGGTAGCTAGGCTTCAGCATTTTGAAAGCTTCGATGGCTTCGGGGGATTTTAGGGGAACTTCCTCGCCTTCGTTGAGGCTCTTGCGTGCAAAATCCGCCTCCGGAGAGAGGATTTCCTCCCACGGAGCCCACCCACGCTCGATCCAGTTTCGGCGCCGGGCTTCATCCTCGGATTCCTTGTCGTTGGGGCCAAAATTCTCGGTGAAGCTATCGTCCACCGGGAACTCTTCCGTGCGAAAGGATTTTGGGACGAGGAGGGAGCTGGAGAGAGCGCGGAGTCGGAGGATAAAGGGCGGAGGATGGTGGATAAAGGGCGGAGGACGGTGGTGGAAAGGAAGAGGGGAAGGGTTTAGGGGTTTAGGCAAAATGAAGAGATAAGAAGTTTGCAGCACTTGCATGACTGAAGTAGGAATGACACGCACTTGTCTTTGTTTTCTTTGTATTTGAAGAGACTGAGCGGATAAAGTTTTTGTATTTCTTTTTCTTTATTAACTAGTAGGAGACCCGTGGTCGTGTTTTTTTGCATTCATTATTTGATTATGTTGAAAAAATATTTTTATATTTTTATGTATAAATAAATTATCAGGAAAAAAAATATTTTGAAGAGTTCAATACTTAATTTAATTATATGCAAAGATTAAATTGATTTAAGGATATATTATTCGTATAGTTAGTTTAAATGAACTATTATTTTATGTTGTATTTTTAGTATATTTGATAATAAATTAGTTGTAAGGTAGGTTTAAGTATATGTGTGATATGTAATTTGATTTATTGTAATATATATTGTTATTTAATGTTATTGGATATAAATGATTTATTTCGATTTAAATGTTTTGAAATTATTGATTTGTAAGTTTTAGTATATGAAATTATTATAATTATTAAGTAAATATAATATACTATAACTACGAAGAATTATATAATTTGATGTACTATATTTAAATTTTTTAATTTTGGTTATATTTGTAATGTTATTGATTTAAAAGTTTATTAATTGTTGGTAAATTTAAATTTGAAATCATTATTATTAAATTTGGAATATAAGGTCATTAAGATTTTAATTGATCAAAAAACCTATTAGTAGATATTTGAAATTGAATCAGAAACGTTATTTTTTTGATTGAAATTATTAATATTATTAAATTACAAATAAGATATTGATGGGAATACAAAGAGATGGTGGCAAAAGGAATTATGGTTAGTCTTGTCAACGTGCTTAGACTGATATTGTGCAAGTTTTTATTCTAAAGGTCAGAACGTTTGGATGTGCAACAAGACGTTTCCTTTATTTTAGTTAAAAGGAGATATCGTGGTTGTAGCTTCTTTTGTTCAGAAACGAAGAAGAAAAACAGTGTTCCTCACCAGTCACAGAACCGTCCGACGATCAATGTCTGCCTCCAAGGATTTCAGCTTCACCAATTTCTACCAAAACTCTGTGATGGTGATGGAACCCTTAGAGGTTAGTCCGTTTGCATGTTTGGTTTTTTAATGTTTTGTGTGTTTCATGTATACAGTTAGTTTTTGGACGGAAGTTTTAATTTTTCTGCCATCCTTTGCTTCAACCATGTCCATTATGTTTTATACAGTTGTTATTTTTAAGGATCTTTGTTGTTTTATGCATTACAGGAGTTTTTGGAGTTTGAAAAAGGATTTTATGAACAATGGGGCAAATCTCTACTGCTAGGGACAAATTTTTTCAGTGATCCTAGAGGAAACGTGATCAACGTAGAGTTTGAACAAACTCTTCTTCCTCAAAGACAGTTCCGTGCGGTAGAGCAGTTTATGGGATTTTATGACCTAAACGATGTGTATTACGTCTGTAGCTTTTACTGTGGAGATCGATATTTTCGTATAAGGTTGTTCGATCTGGACTGGAATGAAGTCGTGTATCCTGGTAGAAGGAACAATGGTCTAGCATGTGACCCTCTGTCCTCAGTCGGATTTTTCCAAGCCTTTAGAGTGCAGTTCATTCCAAACACGGAATGTAAGTTTAGTCATTTTTTTTATTTTTACTTTACATTTCGTGTTTTTTACTAATATAGGGTTTCTGTTGGTTGTTCTGGTAGCTGTTGATAATCTTGCCCGAGTACTTCCAAATGTTCTGTCAGGAAAAAATTTCCTTTAACCATCCGGTCAAGTTGTACGATCCTTTGACAAAAAAATTTGAAATTTTTGTGGACACAAATGAGGGTGGAAGGATGGTATTATTTGGATTTTTTCAGTATGTTGAATACTATGGGTTTGTTTCTCCTTGTTTCCTACATTTAAATTATGTAGGAAACAATGTCTTTGTTCACAGGATCTTCTCGGTGGAAGGAGTTGAAATTGATTATAGGAGAGATTTCGAGCCTGGTGGTAGCAACCAAGTTGAAGTTGGTTCTGTTGATTGTGAGAAAATATTAAGTTCTTATGATATTCGGTCATCTTCTTTGGTATGGCTGATAGTTGTAGTTATTACTTAATAATTTTGGTTTATATTTATCTTGTTAACACAAATTCTTTGAATGTAGTATTTGGATGCGAAATTTGTGAAAGAAGGCTTGGTGAAAGGGAGAAAAAACTATGTTCTAACGAATGGTCATTCACAATACTGGAACTGCAAGATTCGATGGACAGGCAGGAGTTCATTTGAATGTTATCTGACTTGTGGTTGGAAGAAATACTGTCAGGAGAATGGGTTGGTTGCTAGAGATCGTGTTAGATTTATGGTGTAGATTGACCAAAGCAACGTCATCCAAATTCTGAAGATTTAGCAAGTATAAGTGTTTGTAGTTATTTTGGTGTGTAAAACGAATATATGGCACGTATGAACAATGTTTATTTAGTTTTCTTTATTTCAATAGAACTAATATTTTGTATGTCAACATTGATATTTTTGGTATGTTGGCATTAATGTTTGTCTAATATTTTGTATCTGAATATTAATCTTTTTTGGTATGTTGTCATCTTTGTTTATAAAGACCAGAATATATAATATTAAATGAAGTATGTATTGTAATTATATGTGGTATTTCGGATTGGTCAATGTATCATAATTTCATTTTAGTACTTTATATTATTTTTAAGTAGATTATTAGAGAAAAGAAAGATTTGAATAAATAAAAAATATATATTGTGAAATTAAAATTGTGAACGTGTACATTGTTTGAAAATCAAATTACTTAGAATAAATTAAAATAATATATTACTATATTTTGCATTATATGAAACGTAGAGCAAGAAAAATTAAAAGTTAATCAACTATTTTTAATAGCAATTGCTAAATAAAATTGGAAATTTATAAGTATTATTATATTTTGCATTATACGAAACGTAGAGCAAGAAAAATTAAAAGTTAATGAAGTATTCTTAATAGCAATTGCTAAATAAAATTGGAAATTTATAAGTATTATTACGTAAAAATCCATCCGAGTTCATTGAATATAAGTATTGTCATTGGGAATATTATGTACTACACAAAATTAAATTAATTTAATAATGTGTACTATGAAAATTAATAATTCAATGTGTACAATTAAGATTGAGTATAATGTTAAATATTTATAAAAACTATAATAAGTTAAAGATGTTAATATTTGTTACAATTATTATAGAGAACTGAATTGAAAAAGTAATTCGAAAGTTCATGATTTCATGTACTTAATATAGGTAAGATAGTCATAATTACAATAGCTATTTGATATATGAAAATGGATCACAATTTGTAGAGCTTATAACAATAATAATGTCAACTATGTGGGAGGTGTGGTAGAGAATGATGGTGGTTTGGTTAGTAAATAGTCATTATTAATTGGGCTAGTTATAGGTTTTAGAGTCTTGGTTTACTTGAAAAAATTAATAACGTGACAGTTATGTTATGAAGGTCCATGGCATAATTATGGTGGTGTGGTTAGTAAGTATATTCAGTATCAATTGGGCTGAATATAGGTTTTAAAAATACTTATTTTCATAACTAATTATTATACGAAGGTACATGGGCAACATTTGATCTGATTGTGGTAGGTGTGCCAAATAATTATGTTGGTGTGAATAATAAGTAATAACAGTCGTTTGTTGAATCTATGCATTGATTAAATGTTGTTTGGTTTTTTTGGTGTATGGTAGATTAGAATTTTAATGCATATGCCAAAATAAGCACATATTCAAGGAATAAAAATGGTAAATTGAAGATATGATAAACCAACATATATGATGACAGAAGGAACCAATTTACTTGGATCTCCATCTTTTCCTTAAATGCATTCAAACAGAAACTTAAAACAGGACACCAATTCAGCATATGAATGCAGCACAATGAACAATTGATATCTTCAAAAGTAGCCTCTGATAGGAATTTTTCACAAAATACAGGCACACAGGTATGTTACCATACAATACAGTCATACATTGTTAAAAACTTCTTTGAAAACTACATTTGTCGTAGTAGTCAAAGGTTTGTTTTCATTGTCATGGATTAAAATCTTTAATCCAGATTTGCTTTTAACTCTAGAAGCTGCAACATATAATTGACCATGACTAAAAACTGGTGTTGGCAAATACAACCCAACACAATCTAAAGATTGTCCTTGAGATTTGTTAATGGTCATAGCATAAGACAACATGATCGGAATTGTCTTCTAATCAGCTTGAATGGCCAAGGGGACTGGGATGGTGACATGGACATACGTGGAATGTAAATCTCAGTCCCTTTTGATTTTTCAGTAATAATCTTTGCACTGATTACATGGTTTGCAAGTTTAGTCACTATTAATCAGCTACCATTACACAAACCTTGAGATTGATCCAAATTTCTTAAGAGCATAATTGGAGCACCAACCTTTAGCTTGATACTATGGTTTGGTAGTCCATATGTTCTTAAAGAATTTAGAAATTCAGGTGTAATACCATCGTATGCTTTAGCTTCTGTTGGCTCAGAGGTATCTATGCAATCAGAGCTTAGATATTCTTTAATTTCTCCTGAAATACATGAATCAGATTAAGTTGACAAATCTTAGTGATGATTTAGTAAATTGTTAATTATGAATAATGCCTGACCTGGAATTGATTCCAAAACAGATTGATTAATTTCATCAACTGTTTCAATTCGACTGGCTAGAATAGCTCTTGATATGAGGAACCCTTCATCTTTGTACTTTTGCATTAATCCTGGATATGTGCTATTGACAATGGCTTGGATAGGATCATTATTTTCTGATATTAGTAATTCTGATGGGATTTCTATGTTAACTAATCCATCGTTTGGTTCATTCAATGCACCATTGCCAATTTTTATTATCCACGAAGAAAACTCTTCAATTTCAGCTATAGTAGACTACTGTAACCCATTTTGCAATAGCCGCATGTTCTTTGTCAAATTCATAATCTGGCAATGATCCCAAAGATAGGATGAATTTATAGTAGCATGAACAATATTAGACATGCTTCCACGTGGAATAACAGACAATATTTGTCTAAAATCTCCTCCAAAAACAACTACTTTGCCACCAAAAATTGAATTAGTTTTGTTCTTTTCCCTCATGATGTCTTTTAAAGTACGATCCAATGCTTCAAAACAATACTTGTGAGTCATTGGTGCTTCATCCCAAATTATTAGGTTTGCCAATTTCATTGCTTCCACGTGGAATAACAGGCCAATTTCATTGATATTTGACCAATATTGTAGGATTGTAAGGGACAACAAAACGATTATCTAGTTCTATGTCATTCTTGACAACAGTGATACTGTTGCTTCTTCGACGATAATGAGGAAAACCATCTTCTGCAATTGTGGTAATATTTTGGAATTTCTTCGGATAAAATCTGGAACATGAACCATTCTTCATGCACGAAGATGATCTATTAGATAATCCACATGGTCTATGCATCATATGTTCTTTGACACAGGCATACAATTGTGGCTCCTTTTTGGCACATGGTATTTCAGTTGAAATGACCTTATCTATATCCAAGGCTGTTGGATATTTGCTAGAAGGATGCAAGAATATTAGCAAATGAGCATGTGGTAAACCTCATTTCTGAAATTCAATACTATACATGTCTGTCAAAAATAAATTAACAATTACGTTGTTAGAAGACAACAATAGTTCAAAATTTGGCATTCAATCATCAAAATATTAATACTTACATGCTATTACTCTGCCCAATATATGCTTTTTCGTTAAATCTGATAGCAACTGATCAAATTTGATTCTAAATACTCTTGCAACAATATCTGGCCGGTCTGAAGACTTAACTTTGAACTCTTTAATATTTGAGATATCTCTGGCCATTTCGGGTTGCAAGTAAAAGTTAGAAATAGATATGGGAATCCTACATGACCACATATTGCCATTCCATCAAAATATAATTGATCCATAAATCTTTTGCCACCAACAAAGCTTGACGGAAGCACAAATCGTTTTCCTTTTTTAGAGGCATCAGTTTGACTTTCATTACTTGGTTGACAAAGGTTATTATACTTATCAACCCTCAGCTTGGATTGATTGTTTCTGATGAATGATAATCTTTCTGACTCAATCATTGTGTATCCATCAACAACAATTCTTAGAACAATCTTCTAGATCTAAGAATAGTCATTGCCTCACAATCTCGAGTCTGAATTCTAAAACAAAACCATTCCCTGATTGTTAACTGATTACGTTTTGATGCCAAAGAATCGCGATGACTAATATCATGCCTATAACCATCTTCACCATATGGAAACAATAGAGGATATTGATATCCCAAATAACTGGTGTGCAACTCATTTATTCTTTGCAGCTTACCTGTCCTGCTTTCCATAATAATATCTCTAGGAGAAGCGCTATCAACATCGCCAACGATTAATGCAGCTACTTCTGAAACCATTGGCATGTTGTATATTCGTCCATCCTTTTGCCTATCTGCTATAAGCCTTAACTTGAGATCATGAAATGGTTGTTCTGCATATCGATCCCTAGCCATTCTGAAAGATTTGCATTGTACATTGTACTTATCAACCATCTGAGTTAGTGTTCTTACAATTTCAGCATCAATATCATTATGGTTCCTACAATGACATTGAATTTCAAATCAAAATGATAGCCTCATTATATAATAAATTCAGAAACCATAATAGTAGTTTACCTCAAAGATTGAATTCTATTGTGTATCTCGTTATCAGTATCATATATGTATAGCTAAGCAAACTTTGGCTGTTTTCCAAGTGGTGGCAGAAGACTACCAATTCGATGACATGACTGGCCATGAACTCTTAAATTTGGTGGTCCACGTCCATTGTTATATTTGTTGTCAATTTTTGCTCCAGGAGATGTGAATGCAAACATTATGTTGTATGTTCTAATGTGTTGTTGATAACTTCAACTTTGTTTAGAATCAAATTGAAACAGAAGTTGTTGAAGTTCATCAGGGGGGTCTTTTAACATTGGCAATTGAACTTTGCCATTACCACAACAAAGTTGAAAGTTGGGATTAATACTTCGATGACTTTTGTCAATACGTTCTTCATACCACATATGACCTTGGCAATGCTGACAAATATAGATTGGATCCCCTATATCTGCATACAACTTGCAAATGAATAGATTAGTGAGTTTATATTATCATAGATGATTGAAAAAATATATGACAATAATTGTTTTTAGAAGCCCTATCTTTATTTGTGATTGATGAATTCGTAGTTCATTTCATACTTTGTATGACTGTCTGCAAAATAAGTATTCATGTAATTTATCTAATAGAATTGTAATCAAACTAATATAATTTTTTTATTTGACAAAGTATATGAATATTCATTTTGTTATTATAACTTAATTTTACCTTCTACATGGGAATTAGATGAATCTGAATTATCTCGGCTTAACTGTAGTTCATCAATAACTTCTAACTGCACTGATTGAGTTGGCATGTTGGAATCATTGGTTGTTGTGACTATATTAACAGTGGCTTTAAACCTCTGAAGAAGATTTTGTTGCTTTCTTCTGCTTCCAGCAATATCTCTTTGCTCATTCACCAAAGTAGGATGTCGACCTTTCATTGGTAATTCCTTATGAGACCTTTCTTCATTCACAAAACAACTTGTTACATCAGCTAATGGTGTACAATTTCGTCTTTTTGTTTCAGGGTGCTTCTATTGTATGCACGTAGCATTCATCCTCTTGTGTTGGATTATTTGTTTCCTTTTTAGTCTTGCACTTGTACTGGACTGGGTATTTTCATTATCCATCCTAATAGATAAAACAGTACATGAAAAATTTATATTAGAAATAACACTATGACATAAGGCATAACATATAAATTTAACATTTACGAACCGGATTCTTGGAGAATCGTTAAAAGCATCACAGCTAAGACACTTAAAAGAACCAACTTCGTGAGTTCTTTTCGTACAAACGTTACACACCAGATAATTCCATCCATCATTTCCTAAGTTAAATTTAAGTGTACGTGCAACAGTAACACAAGAAATCTCCTATATCAATACAAAAAAGGTCAATAATATCATCAACAATTACAAAATGGACTTAAAAGAAATTTACAAACATGACAACTACCTCTAATACAGTAATAATCTCTGAAACACTTTTAACAACATATTTATACATAAACCTATCAACATGACTAATCTGTGAAGAGCCACTATATTGACTCCCCTCCTCAAAAGTTTCACTGTTAGAGGTTCTACAAAGAACAAATTTGTTAGTGTTTATGAAAAAAAAAATTAATCAACAATACATGGCTAACATATAAACATACTCTGCAAATTGCTTCTTAAAATCAATCAGCTCAAGTATGTCATCGCCCATTATCAGTTTCGAACCATTCCAAGAATTAGACAGTGACACTGGCCATGGACCTATACAAACAAATTAAATTAGATTAAATAATAATGATAATCTAAATATAGTAATGACGTTATTCATAACTGAAGCAGGCTTTATCTTAGCCTGAGTAAGAATAATAGCAACATTAGATGTTTGACTACATGTCCTCCAATAACTCAATAATTTCTCACAATACGAATCTCACAATGTGCAACAGATTATAACACCACTACATTAATGACATAACAACAACAAATTACAAAATAGTTATCAAATAATTAAAAAAATATTGTAAATATAAAACACCATACATAATGAAACAAACCTCAAATCTTTGAGGTCAAACACAACATTTTCTGGAATGGCCTTTCTCCTCTACATTGTCCAGCATACCAATCACATCTAACATGCAAAAAAATTAATAAATTAACAATAAAAATAAATATAGGGCACATACATAACGATACAACAATAAACTTACCAACCAACAAATCAACACAATACTTTCCATCAATGATATCCTTTATACTTTTGAACTTCCAAAGCTTTCTAGGTATGCTTGCAATGGGTTGTGGTCGTATAGACGTTGCTCCTATAAACAACAGCTTAAATGGATGCTCACAAACTCTATATTGAGCTCTGTTCTTCAACAGTTTAAAGTTATGCATTATGTAAGTTTCACCCTCTTTTAGCTTCTCTTCCCAAACACCCATATCTTCCTTCTTAATCATTGCAACAATAACATCACCCTGAACAACAAATTAAAACATATATGGTTAAATATAGTTGTCATCTAATAAAATAAAATGTACAACATGCTAAAATATGGTACTTTACATTATCTTTTGATCCATCAGAACCATTTCCATACTTCGTTTGGAATCCCAGGACTCAACATACCACGAATCTACGATTCTAACAGCAAGTTTCAACGTTTCCTTTCTTCCATCAATATCCTTGATCATATCAAATTTTTTTGCCATCTAATACGTGACAAAAATTAGGTGTTAAGTTTCAACCAACGACACAACGACTTCAAATAAAGAAAACAAAAATAAAGTAAACAAAATATCAAGGTACGAATCTTCTTCAACAAAATCACAACAAAATCTTCTTCAATATGTTCTAATCATATACAACTGAAAAAATGAACAGAAAAAAGTCCTGAAAATAACAAAAAAAATTTCTTTTCAACAAAAACATCACAACATCTTCCAAAAAAGATGAATAAATAATATCTGAAACAAAAGGAAACTTCTATAACGTCTTTTAAAACATAATACAACACAATGACGAAGTACAAAAAAAAAGGAACAAAATAATGAACAAAAAAAAACATTAGAAATTTCTTTTCAAAAAAAACATCACAACGTCTTCTAAGAACGATGAACAAATAATATCTAAAACAAAAAGAAACTTCTATAAACGTCTTTTAAAAGATAATACAACACAATGACGAAGTACAAAAACAATGGATAAAGAAGAAAGATGCATCAAGAACAAAAAACATTAAATACAAAATATTTAACTTTAAAAAAAAATATCAACAACAACGATCAACAGATAAAATGTAGTTCAAAAGTTAAAGAAAATGAACTTACAGAACTAAGAAAGGAATGAAGAAGAAGAAGAAGAAATAGAGAAGAAGGAGGAAGGGAAAAGAAGGATACCTGGAGAAGAACGACGCAGGTAACTTGCCTTGGAGAAGAAGAATTTTCAAATGTCACAACAAATGTCCATCACATCATTTAACACTCTGCACCGCCAAACACACTACAACACCAAAATGACCAAAATACCTTTAGTCTAGCACACGTGTCAATGAACGGGAATGTCTAATTCAGTAACTTTATTATCCTAACATTTTCTTAGATATATAGTAGAAGTAACATTAGAATTTTTTTTCTCATTTTTTTTTTCAAAATGCCGTCTTTAATCAATTGTAACAGCTTCTCTATTTGTAAAAAAAAATCACACATATTTGAAAAAATATAAAGCCGAATTTAAATTTACTTGTACAGATACTAGTTTTTGGGGTTAATTTAACCACTTAAGCATAATCAACCATCTTAAAATATATCTCTTTGACAAACTCTCTTATTTTCATAGTTGGAGCTGAATAAATATGATGGTAGAAAGAAATAGATGAAGTGTACATAAAAAAAATTGTAATATATTATTCCTTTTTTTAGTATAAATTTATTAATTACATAAAAAATCACGTGATATAAAAAATAAAAAGAGATAAACTTTCCCATTTTATTTCAACTTAGGGGGAAAGTGTTTTCTAATTAAATTATGTTTATAAAATAATGTTGAAAGTCTAATAAAAACTAAAAGTAAGAAAGTAATCGAACGTTAATAGTTAATAACTTCAAATTATTAGCTAACTTATTAAATTATAAGTATTTAGTAAAGTTGTTTGTTAAAGTAACATTATAAATGTAACCCTTTAAAGAATCAATAACTTCGTATTTTGTTAATAAATTTCAGTCTCTTTCAAGAACATAATTCAACCCATGATAACAAAAAACAATTAACAATTTCATATGATTTCCAACAAAAACACTACCGAAGCCAATATTTGCTTTTTCCTAAATAAAAATAGTTTTAGATAAACTCTTTCAATCAAATTTAGAAGTATGAATTCAGTAGTCTAACTGTGAAAAGTCATTTTCAGTGCATCTATAAACGTGTTTATAATAAATAAAGAATAAAGAATAGAGTAGTTTAAAGTAAAAAATTTATTTACACAATCTAATTTAAAATTCTTCATCAAACTTTGGTATATAAATACTTATGCACTATAAAGTGGCGGTGCTGCAGAAAACAGCATTGCATGGAAAGATAGTATCTACTATTTCTGGCAATAAATAAATAAATCTAAAAAATAATGACTTCACGCATTATGCTCATCATTCATCAATAACTTATATATAGAAGCATAACTAGATCAATAGCAATTATCTGTACATAGAATTCATACCAAATGAGAAGAAGGAATGGCCATTCTTCAGAAACATAACATGTCTAAAACAATCTTAGGCTACACAATAGGAGACTGCCTGAATTAATTCTACGCCGTTGCATCCAACTCTCAATCAACAAATCTTCATTGCTTTTAACTTTGAGGTAATCATCCATGTCATACCTTAATCCTTTGGATTTACCTGTTAATGACTGCTCCGTGTAACAATAAGCTTCTCCAAATTTACTGTATACATCTTTTCCAACATACTCCTGAAGGTAATCAGGGCTCCAGCTTCCACGACTGCTAATAGAAATGCTACCTTGATCTTCTACTTTGATGTTTTCCTATCACCCATGAACAAATTTTAGCAACCCAAGTAATATAAAAGGAGGTAAAAATAAGTATAGACATAAGAATATAAGGGTCAACAATTGTTGGCGTAGTTTAAAGTTTTCCCATATCAATGGCAATTTTGTATAATGATCCCTTGAATTTAATTTTGCTATTCGGTAACTCCAACCAGATTATGCAACATATGTGGGTAAATGTCCTGATAAAATGACGATGCGATGATGGTTAAAAGAATCATACAAATTTTCCAGAGCTATTCTCTAAACAGTAAATTTAAGCGAGACCGTGAAATATATGAAAGTCACATGTGAAGATACAACATATAATTATCATATGGTCATGTTACTTCCACAAATTATTCAATCTCAGACACATTTAATGGAACAATTTGAGAGAAAATTGATTACCTGAGTAGAACTTGAAGTTTTCGGAGTGACTGCCATACGTGCCTTATTCAGGCTTGTCATAGGAGAAGCATCATTCCCTGTTTCCCATTGCAACCATGGCAATGTAACTCCATCCATCAAAACAGGAAGAGATCTAGGCACAGTGACGGGAAGGCTATTAACTGTTTCTGGTTTTATTAGTCCTCCAATGGATGAGCTTGCATCACTCCTTTCACCATCAAGTGATGAAATATCTGTATCTTCAACATTTGAAATAAAATCCTCAATATATCTCTCAGCCTCCTCGGTCAAGCGCATTGACACTCGGCTTCTGTCATTGCTTCTCTGGACAGAGAAACAAAAATACATAAATAACACTGTTCAAATAAATCAAAACAACTAATTCATCATCTCTTCCTTCACGAAGAAAGTCTAATATTGGTAAAATTATATTATCATTATCAGAACTAGAAGCACAATAGAGATAAGCACCTTCCTGGTTCTCAATGGATTTTGTATATGATTGTCCTCCTTGGCAGGAATCAATTCATTAACAATCTTAGAAAGTTCTCTGCCTCGCTGCTCCTCATACACTATTTCAGCTAATAACTCCTGTTTTCGCTTCTCTGACTGTAATTTTAAACCAAAAAAAAGGAAAAATATGATTCTCTGGTCAAATAACTTCTACCAGCAAACAGCATATTTCAGTGTTCAAAACAGTCCAAGGTATGCAATGAGAGTGGTCTAACCTTCCTTGTGACATTAATGGAAAGTTACAATGTTTGGATTGATAGAAAGTGATGGAATGAAGTGGAACAAAATGAAATCATATTAGGTTCCATTGTTTTTGGATGTGTTAAAAATAGGATGGAATGATATAAACCTTGATGGATATGGAATCCATCCTCTTTTTCTTCATCTTAAAATTGAGAGCCGAAGTATGGGATGGAACAACTTATTTACATTAATGATAACTTTATTTCACTTGACTCCATTTTTTTCTATTTCATTTCGTTTCACCCACCGTTAGATATCCAAAGATAACTAAGTTTGCAACAGGAGTTACTACTCCAGAATGGTCTGGTGTGCTTGTTTCTGCTTATTGGACCTCCGCCATGTGCAATGTAAGAAGAACAAAACAAACACAAGAGTCTAATACTCAGTTTGCTAAATCCATATAAAAAATTAAGTATTTCACAAATGTGTGCCCCCCACAGCAACACAGTAACAAAGCAAAGATGTTTGGTTTACATTACAGAGGTGCAAGTTTCCATACCATAGTTTAAACTGCAGAAAAATACTTTTTTTTGCACTGCAGAGTTTAATTAATAATTTGATTTTCTAGTAAAACCGCATATGGTTGAGCTTCCCAGCTAAAAGTATACCGCCTTCCCCCGCCCCTCTCACAATAAAAAGCTAGCGCAATAGAAAATTATGTTATGAAGTCAGCAAAGACTATTACCCAGACACTCATACAACTCAATAAAAAGCTGTCATCAGTACGAAAGAAAGAATTTTTATTGTATTTGAAATTTTATTACCTGTTCCAGTTCAGTTTCGTAGCTACTTCTGATAGAAGAATTGCTTGATAACAAGTGATCACCTGCGGATAAAGTGGAGGTCCTCGGTTTTACCACAGCCTAAAAATGAGCAGAGGATGCAATCATAACAATGCTAAAGCATGGTAGAGACTATACAATACAAACAAGCAGATTTAATTAAAAAAACATGTTTCACGAACCTGTTCAGGTTCCATATTCCTTAATACTTTCTGCTTTGCTTTGTGCAGTCCTTTATCAATATCAGTAAGTGACACCTGAACATTTCTAAAATAAGTAAGAATATGAAGCAAAATTCATCAAACTGAGACAGTTCTCTTGCACCACTGTAACTCTTCAACCTTTTTTTGTGCATAAACTGCCCGTTGTTTCGCAATTCCACTCTTATTAGAGTGAGCCGCTGCTGCTTCATCATCCGTGAGAACAGATGAATGACTCTGAAAAGAGACAGAGGCAATCTCAAATTTGGGGAAAATACAAAAAATGATGTTGTTGACGAATTTTAGAAAAGACTGAATACCACCTTTTATAAGCCCTTGTTTTCTGTTTTCAAAACTTTATACAGGGAGTTAAAATAACCTTCATTGATAAAGGACAACTTATTTTCTTCATCTTAACATTGTTTTCTCTATGTTTAATTCTTATTGTTAACGTTTGCTATACAAACTAATAACAGAAAACATTTTCTCAAACCAACTACCCTGAAATCTTAGTAAGTTTCTTTTTAACCTTTATCTTCTTTTCTTAATTATACTTTGACTTTCAAAATTCCTGTCAAATCCCTCTATCTTTATTTGTAACATCCAAACAATAGAAGAAAAGATTACCATTTCACTCTCCTAAACATAACATATGAGCTTCAATTTATGGATACTTTCATAGGAAGAATTACTGCTACAAGCTTCCACAGCAAGATATAAACAAGTATAATCCTGAAAATGATCACACTTACAGAGTAGCCATCGTACGCCCTCAAATCCCGCTGACTAAGGGACTTTCTGAGCACTGGTCTTTGATCTGAAGCAACTGGCTTATGCATAAGCTTGTTCCCAACATCAGTATTTTTCAGATTTGAACGACTTCTAGAATTCTGAGATTGATCAAGGTCACTCTGTATCATGCAAGATATGTACATGCATAAATACATGATTTTTTAGTGAAGTTAAAGAGAACCATAATAAATGGCGCTAATCACCCAATTGAGGAGGGGATGGTAATTTTAGAGTGCAAGCAAAGCAGGCTGGTTGGTATTTGATTCTAAAATCCAGTTTTATCAAAAGAAACTCGGAACAGCTTGAGCTAGATCTCTTAGTTTATAAATAATTTAAGCATTGAACTTAAATGAAAAAACAAAAACAAAAACAACAATATTATCAAATAATATACTAAGTAAAACACTTAAAAACATGAGCTCTGACCAATCAAACAGATTAGATGGCTGACTTAGCCAAATAGTTTTTGTGTTAAAAGAAAACGATGGCAATTACACACAAAAAAAAAATATCAACCTCTTTTTTTTTGAAACACAAAAATCAACAGCACTTTTTTTGAAACAATATCAATCTCTCTAAAAGCAAAAGTGAATTCCCCCAAGCATGGAAAGCAACAGTACTATATTTTGTCATCCAAGGACCTACCATAATGGTTTATATGGTCCACCAGTTGTATTCAAAGTAAATTCTCTTTTTCACTGTAAAAGGAAGCTAGATCCATTTTTTCAGCTATTAAAAAGATCGTTCACTCTTTCCAACAAGCTTAAATGACATTATAAAACGAATTAGATTGGATAGATAGATTTCACCAGCAGAAACAAATATGCAACTAACAGTGCCTAGTTTGAGAAATAAATAAGAGGGGAAATTACGCTAGGAATGAGGTGAGTCCTAGCATTACAAATGTAGCGGAAAATCGTTACTAATTTTTCAGTCCTTTCATTTCATTCTCCTCTTCAGTCTTCACTCTACTTCCCAAATAACTTAAAACCACAAAAAAACAATATATTACGAAAATATTGTCCCCCTGACACCTAACCCATTAAACGATTCGAAATAGATATTAAAATTTGAGCAACCATTACCTACACAGAATAACTCAAGAACACTAATTTCTCCACCTAAACGGCGTACAACGGATTATTATTTACTTCGAATTTATAACCAACACTGAAATCAAACCCAATCATAAAACTATAGCAAATCAAATACGTTCACTGGAATACCTCGGAATCGCTGATTTGATACCGAACCACCGATACCGATCTCCGTCTTCTCGAATTCGCATCGGCTACCGGTCTTACCCCACCACCACCGCCAACACTGCTCCTTCTATCATCTCCGGCTCCGGAACTCTTCCTCGAAACGGACCTCCCTCGCCGCTGCGACGCGCCGGCGACGGCGGGACTGGCCTCCGACTCGGAGGTTCTGGAACCGCCGAAACGGCCGCGATTCCCGGACTCGAAGAACTCGATGGCGAGATCGTCGAGGCTGATCTCCGGGAAGACGGAGCCGCGGACAGTGTTGACGAAGCGGCCTTTCGGAGTGCGGCGATCGGCGCCGCCGTCGTCGTCGCGAGAGAGAAAGGAGTGGCGGGCAGGACGGCTGAGGCTCCGGGAGCGGCGGTGGTGGAGGGAGGAGGAGGAAGCGGAGTCGTCGGCGGAGGAGGCTCCCACAGGTGTTCTCTTGGTGGTGGATTTGAATGCAGCCGTGGCCATCGGAGAAAGGGGAAATTGAAATGCAGAATTCTAGGTTTGCGAAAATTCAAATTTCATTCATTGCTGGTAAAGAAATGTGAGTTAGTGCAGTGAAGACGGAGAAAAACATTGGCGGAGAGACCAGAAAAGCCAGAGGGATTTGAATATCGTAACTATTCAATTATGTTTGGTACTGAGGCATTATTGGTATTCGGACAGTACTACACTATATAATAATAAAACATATTTATATTTAAGATAAAGAAAAAATATAATAAATTAATTTAATAAATGAATTTATTTTAAATGTAAAATATTTTAATCAATTTAATATTAATTATTAATATGAATTTTAAAGTAATTATTAAATGATATTGTAAAATACTTTATTTATACCCATATATCTATATTTATATATAAATTTATTTGAACAGCACTACAAAATGATTTCGATTCAATTAAGATAACATAAAAATCTAAATAATTTCTTTTAATTTAAAAAAATTATTTTATTTATTTTATATGATTTATTCTTATAATTTTTTTTCAAATTAATTATTTTTAAACTAGATTAAATAATTTTAATAAAAAAATTATTCATAACAAAATTTATTTTTATTTAATTTTAAAATTAAAAGAAATAACACATGTTCGCATAACACATGTGTTTTTACTAATACTATTAAAATTTATTGATAATTTATAATTTCTGTATAATTTATGTCATTTAGTCAGAAGTTAACAAATACTTTGGATGTGAAAATAAAATATTATAAAAGTTATTAATTGTAATTAATATAGGTGTGTGAGAGAGTGATAATCTAAAAATTATTTACATTGATCAATACATTTAACTAATTAACTTGATGTTCATTTAGAACTTTACTAGTATAATGTATGGAATAGAAAACTTTATTTTTTCTTTGTCACAAAACAGTTCAAATCGCATAATCACTTACATCACACGTAAATTCAAATCCAATTTCCTAGCTAGGTGCAATGATTATAGGTGTAAAGACTAGACTGGTTTTTCAAAGATTGAAAACATTTAAGGGTTAAATATGTTTTTGGTCCCTCAAGTTTCAGTGAATTTTGGAATTAGTCCCTCATCAAAACTTTATATCAATTTAGTTCTCCATCTTTCAAAATGCATGAATTTAGTCCTTTTAACCAAATTTTGTTAAGTTTATCTGACGTTTCAAGCACATTTCATGATAATATTTAAGTTAACATTGAAGCAAAACTGTGTCAAACAGTGTAAATAATTTAAATACTATCATGAAATGCACTTGAAACGTCAGATAAACTTAACAAAATTTGGTTAAAAGGACTAGATTCATGCATTTTGAAAGATAAAGGACTAAATTGGTCAAAAGTTTTGATGAGAGACTAATTCTAAATTTCACTAAAACTTGAGGGACCAAAAACATATTTAACCCAACATTTAAATACTCTTCATCAAATTGAAAGGAGTGTCTTTGTTGAGCAAATTACTCGATGGCTTAGTTATCTTTGAGAAATCTGCGATGAAATGTTTATAAAAGTTATAGCATGTCCAAGAAAGCTTTGGATTCCTTTCACATTTGTTGGTGGTGGGAGTTTCTCGATGACATCCACTTTTTCTTTGTCAACTTCAATGCCCTTGAAAGATATTTTGTGGCCCAAGACAATCCCTTCAGTTACCATGAAATGGTATTTCTCCAAATTGAGAATGAGATTGGTTTGAACTAGTAGCGGTCCTTTTAAAGATGGGGGAGCCACGGATCCCCTAATGTTTTTTTTTTTAATTTATATATATTTTAAAAATATATTTATATATTATTTTATTATTTATATAAATTTGGTTTAAAAAAGCTTTTCTAAAAATTGAAAACTATTTATTTTTCCTCTTTTGTTATTTTTTGTTCTCTTTTATTTGCTTTCTCTATTCTCTATACATCTCTTTCTCGTATCTTTTTTCTATCTCAATTTTCATCCTCAATATCTCATCATTTTCAAAATCAAATTGCACTAAGACGAAATTAAGGAGCTAAGAAACATTTTGGACCGAACAATTTCTTATTTTAAGTAGGTTGATTTTTTACCTTTTTTTGTTCGAAGCAATATGTTTTCCTCTTCTATGTGACTTTTCTACATTATAGGAAGATCTCTATTTGATATAGATAATAAAAACATGATATAATTATTGATCAAACTCTTCTTTGTGTAGATGGGGTTATTTTAGGCTTTGAAGTTGTGTAAGAGAAGAGCTTATGTAAGGGAAGAGCAGTATTATGAATATATTCAAGGTAAGGGAAACTAATCATTTAGAAGTTGTTAATTTTCTTACAATATTGAGTTTTGGTTTTGAGATTTAGGTTGGGGTATTCATCATTTTTTCTTTTCCTAGATAGGTGAGAGGTGACAAATTCATATTATAAAAATTATGATAAAGAATAAAAAAATTGATTTTTCTTTTCAAGAGGAAGACTTGTGATGAAGATGAAAAAAATATATCTACGTCAACTAAACTTGAGAAACTTCGCGAGAATCCAAGAATTGAAGATAAATGAAAAAAAAAACTCGCTAAAGTTCCTAGAGTTACATATAATGAATTTGAAAATTCTTTAGAACGTGATTCGGGATACATCCTCAAATTTGGTAATACATACCAAAAATTGACGAGGTATGAATGACTTATATAAAATGGGGTCCATATCATGACTCTTCCCGTTTCTATTGCTACAATTGAAAGATATTTTTCTCCAATGAAAATAATCAAGAACAGGTTGAGAAATAAGATGGAGGCTAAATTCTTAACAAGTAGTATGATAATTTGTATTGAAAGGGATATTGCAACAAACTTTAGTTCTGATTCAATTATTGAAGATTTTAAGTCATTAAAATAGTGTAGAGCAGCATTATGACTAAAGGTGTTTTTTTCTTTTTTTAATATATTATTGTTGATGATAAACTTTATGTTTCACTTTCATATATATTATTTGTCATATTTTGTTGGATTCTACTATCATGTGGTTTGTTTTAAGTAGAGAAAATGATGAGAGGAATGAAAACCATTATTTAATTAGAAAAAATAATTTATAAATAAAAATATAACTTCGCCCCCCCTTGAATTTTTGTCCAAGTTTCACCACTAGTTTGAACACATCTCTTGAGCATGACTTCCAAATTTGCCAAGCACATATCAAAAGAGCTTCCAAACACTGAAAAGTCATCAAAGAAAACTTTTATGCACTTCTCCACAAGGTCAGAGAAAATAGCCAGCATGCATCGTTGAAAAGTGGTCGGTGCATTGCAAAGCCCAAATGACATCTTTCTATAGGAAAATATACCAAAAGGGCAAGTGAAAGTTGTCTTCTCTTGGTCTTTAGGGTCCACCACAATCTAGTTATAACTCGAATAGCCATCCAAAAAGCAATAGAAAGCTTGACTCACCAATCTCTCTAACATTTGATCCATGAAATAAAGGGGAAAATGAGTCTTCCTTATGACCTTGTTCAACTTCATATAGTCTATACACATCCTTCAGCCAGTCATAGTCTTTGTGGGTATCAATTCATTTTTATCATTGCAAACAACTATCATGTCGCCCTTCTTGGGAACCACTTATATCAGACTCATCCAGGCACAATCTGAAATAGGGTAGATAGTTCCAGCATATAAATTCAAAACCTCTTTTTCACTTCCTCCTTCTTCACGTGATTCAGTCTTCTATGAGGTTGTGCCATTGGTTTCAAATCCTCCTCCATGAATATTCTATGCATACAATAGGAGGGACTAATTCCCTTAAGATCAGATATAGACCAACCAATGTCTCTTGAATTGGCTTTTAGCAACAAATAAGTGTTAAGAATAAGTAAATTTTCTATTTGAAATTGACAATTATCACGTATCAAATTGTGCTATTTGTGTATAAAACAAACCTCCTTAGCTTAAGATACAAAATGAGGTATTTAGAATTGGAGTTTTATGAATATTAGTGATATTTTGTTATTTTGCAGTGAATATAAAAGAAAATATCAAGTATGCAACTGAGCCACAATACTAGAGTTGAGCCATGGAAGTAGAAAAAACAAGACAACATATTTTGACTTTCTGGCTGAGCATAACAAATGGAGTTGAGCCTTGTGAGGAAACCCTCTCTGCAAGGAAACATGGAGCCCAAATCCATGAGGTTGAGCAGCCAAGAAAACCCTTCCAAGAAGGAAAATTCATGTGCCAAGCATCGGGACAAGGGACTGAGCTGAAAAGGAAATTTACTTGTGAGAGCACCGCCAAAAGTTTCTATAAATAAAGACATTGGGTCTTCATTTTAGGAATTGAGTTAAAGCTGAAAAACGTAGTAGTAGTATAAAATAGGGTCTATGAGGCATGCAAGAGATGCTCTTAGTGTAATCTTGTGTGTAAATGTGTTGGAATTGCATTGTAATATTCTATGAGTAGTTAAACTCCCTCGTGCTCATGTTTGATGTAATCAATTATGATTCTATATACTTCTACTTCTTGGATATTTATCTTTGCTTTCATTTAATTGTTTGTGGTTTGACTTATGCTTAATGATGACTTGATCACTCATCTTATTTCACGGGTTTGATTTGAGTTGGAAGACTGGTCTCAACTTATGTGGATGAATTGACGACTCATCCTATTTCACTAGTTTGGATTGATTTGAAAGACTAATCTCAAACTAAGGTTTAATCAGTCATCATACCTGTACTAGTGCTTATTTAGTAGCTAGAGGGGATGTTGGAGGAGAGAGTCTTGCATATTAAAACAAGGATTCATTCTACTAGAAGTTGAGGAATTACACTGGATTTGAAGTCCTTAGGTTCTAGTGTATTAGGGATGAAGCTAGATCTACATAGAAAGAGTACTCACAAGACATTGAATGATTTGCATAATAAGTTAACAAGATGGTAATGGTATAGTAGAAGAAGATGAGATGAAATCAATTCATAACCCCTACATCACTCAATCTAATTACTATTATCTATTTTTACTTGCACTCTTTATCACAAACTAAAAAACCAAAAATAAAACTATCAATATACTTGTTAAATCCCTATGGATACAACACTTGTTGGTATTATTACGCACTAGTGCACTTGTTGGGAAATGGTTGTTGTGAAACAGTCATCAGCAACTCAATCAACCTTTCTTCTTTTGAGGGTGATAAGTGTAACATCCCGACCGGATATTACGGGTTAATTAATATCAGATAGAAAATATAAATAACTTCATTTAATAAAACATCATTTTCCAAAAATGCGAGAAATTTAAAACTTTTATTTACTCCAATAATAATCCAGAATCCATGTAATAAATTACTATTATAATTATCCAAAGGTCTAGTAATATCAAAAGTTACAACTTATTTGAAATCATAAAACAATATAAAAACTCCGAGAAAATTCCCAAGCTAGCCCACGCTCCGAGCCTATGCCTCACCAGAACCACCTGCAACATCACCTGCTCCCGTGTACCGTGTACACGATCATCGCCAAACACAAGCAGATAGGGTGAGCTAATATCAAACAATCATATGTATATAAAACAATTATATATCCAATTAATTATATCATAGAACATTCCCTTCCTTCATCCCACATGACCACAACCATGTTCTGATATCATAAGTACATCAAAGGAAAACCACCCTTTGATCTCACATGGCCACAACCATGATTTGATATCCCAAAATATCAAAGGAATCTCATCCTTTCCTTCCACATGGCCACAACCATGTTGACCGTGTTCTACATCTTCTTGTGAGTACCTCAAGATGTCTTGCTGCCACACCTACTGACCACAACCGATAGAGCACGTGTAGGAAACCATGTTACGGATCACACACCGTAACACTAGGTGGAGTTCCCAATACGAACATAGTCTGTAACGTCCCAAGACTACCAAACTCGTCAGCTATGTACTGAGGAGGGCAGTCTATCTGGACCCATCTGTACTGACCACAACCAGCACACTCACACCGGCAACACTCGCTAACCCGAGCCACAACTCAAGAGTTCCTCGTGTTCATCTGCTAACCCGAGCCACAACTCAAGGGACGTCATTCCGAGCCACAACTCAGAGAATGCCACGTGCTTAACGCCTATCCCGAGCCACAACTCAAGGGATACGTTCTGAGTCATAACTCAAGGAACACTAGCAAGCCCACCTTTGAGATATCTTAGAAGCCTTATAGACCATGCATCACAATTCAAACACCCACCAATCTGAGACAGCATAATCGATTGCCTTGAAACACACAATTGCTCCATCCTTCGCTTAAGCTTGAAGCCTTCGCCTAAGCACCCAAGCCTACCTCGCTTAAGCTAGGTTACCTCGCCTGAGCGAGTACCTCACACAAAATAAACCTCAAATTCTCGCTTAGGCGAGGGACTCTCGCTTTAGCGAGACACTCTTTCGTCCAAAATTGGACTTCGCGCCTGGGCGAGATGCCTAAACAAAATCACCCAACACTCACGAGTTCTCACTTAGGCAAGGCACACTCGCCTAAGCGAGATGGCCTGTCGCCCAAGACCAAAATCCTCCGCCTGAGCGAGACGCTCGAGCAGAAACAATGTTCGAGTCTCTGCTAATCTCGCCTAGGCGAGCCTGGCTCGTTTGAGCGAGAATTGCATACTCCTACACTGTTTACGCATGCAAGCACCAACAAATGTGCCCAACATCACACTCCAATTCATACCAATCATTTGAAACAATGCAACAAACATATGAACATAACTTAGACTTAATATGGTCCCCAAAAATTCCCAATTTGCACAATAACAACATATATAGTGTAGAAATCCATCATACTTATAAAATGGGTTCATAATTTTGATCATATAACATCACAACACTCAGACCCATAATTCACATCTTACATAGTACGAATTTCATGGCATAAACTCATTAAAATCATATGCATACAACAATAGTATGAAAATTTGGTTTCAGCTCCCCTAACCTGGAATTTCCTTACGTAAAAACTTGAACAGATGATGATCCTTCTTCTTGGCATAGAAAAATGATTTCCCCTAGTGCTCCCACAATTAGCCCCAAACAACCTCTCAATTCTCTCAATCCTCTCTCAAATTCGTTCTCCTCTCAATAGGTAACAATGACAACCCTCCAAAACCTTTCCTCTCACCAAAATTGCCCCTTTTAAAGTGTCTTAATGCTATGTTAATGACCAAAAACGAGAATCTGATTTAATGATGCTTGTAATTACCATTCACGGACCATTATTATTATTATTTTTTTTCAGCCTCCCTTGGCTGCCCCTTCTGCTAGGGTTTTTCTCTACCCTTTCACATTCATGCCTCAACTAATTTTTTAGAAAAAAAGAGAGTTAAATTTGGGTTCACCAAGGTTTGAACCCATAACATGCTCATCAACAAATCAATGCACAACCGCTCAAGTAATTTGTGACATAGGACTTGAATCTAAGTCCTCTCACATAATCAAGCACTCTCAACCACTTGAGCTAGTACTTTTCCACATCACATCAATCAATATTTAATGCCATAAAGGATCCCACTACCCACATTTATTAATTAATTATTTATTTAATTAATTAATTTTCTCAAGTCTTACAATAAGGAGTTTTTGATGATCACAGATTTTTTGTTAGCCCCCTTAAGAAACATATACTTCAAGTGTGGAGGTAACACCTTTAATTAAGCTTTTGCTTCATTGGCTTTGTTGCCAATCTTCAATTCTTCAATGTTCACCTCATGAGCAAGAATTTCCTTCACAATGTCAAGATTGGTCAAGCACTCATCAATCTTTTTCTCCTCCTCATCATTGAGAGTCTCAAAAGCATTGGCTAAAGCTTTCTCTAGAGGAGTTGAGGTGTGTAAAACCTTTTCAGAGCTCATGAGAACTCCATCAAACAACCTTGAATCTTTCCATGGTCTATTGGTTACACATAAGACTTCATTTATGCCTCAAGATCAGTATGTTCTTCATTGGATTGTTGCACAACTTCAAAACATTGAAAGTTACCTCCTCATCCTCATCTTTTAGTTTCAACGTTCCCTCATCCACATTGATGACAACCTTGGCTGTTTTCATGAATGGTCTCCCAAGAATGAGAGGTACGCCTTCATCTTCCTCCATTTTCATCACCACAAAATCCACTGGGAATTTGAGCTTATCTACTTGAGTTATCACATCTTCCATTACACCATAGGGGTATTTGATGGACGTATCTAACAGTTGCAAGGTCATCCTTGTTGTCTTGGCTTCGAGACCACTAATCTTTTTAAGCATAGGTAGGGGCATTAAATTAATGCTAGCCCCTAAGTCAACGAGAGTTTTCCCCATATCATGATTTCGAATGGTGTAGGGGATGGTGAAGCTACTTGGATCCTTGAAATTTGGAGGAAGATTTTTCTGAATAATGGCACTACAATTCCCTTGCATTTCAATTATTTCCTCTTCTATGTACTTCTTCTTCTTACCAAGGAACTCCTTCATGAATTTAGCATATGAAGGTATTTATTGTAGTGCTTCAGAAAAAGGGATCTTGATTTCAAGTTGCTTGAATATGTCTTTGAATCGAGCTAATTGTCTATCCTTTTCTTTTCTTGAAGGGTTATGAGGATAGGGAATGTGTTTCAAAACAACTTTCTCTTTTAGTCTTTTCTCTTTTTCTTTCTCCTCATTTTTATTTTCTTCTTCTTCTACAACAATCTCTTCATCAACTTCTTCTTCTTAGATCTCTTCTCCATTATTTTTCTTCTCTTTAATCTCAACTTCTTCTTTAGAACCTAGCCCAACCTCCTTTCCATTTCTAATGAAAATGGCCTTACATTGCTTTTTGGGGTTGACTTGAGTGTTAGCAGAGAATGAACCACCTTGTTGATATGCCTATTGCATTACCAATTGCCCCACTTGCACCTCCAAATTATTTATGGATGCATCCATATTCTTTTGGTTTTGAAGTGATAGTTTCATGAACTACTGGAATGTGTCTTCAAGCTTTGAAGTTCTATCGGACAAGGAGGTATGTTGGTAACTTTGTTGAGGTAGTGGTCTATTGGAAAGTCTTACTTGGCCCATGTTTGGGTGAGGTCTCTATCCTTGATTATAATTCCATTATCGGCTCTGATTACCCATATAACTAACTTCCTTTTGAGATGTGTTTTGCATGGCACATTATCCATTAGTATGGTTTTCCCCACACAATTCACAACTTTGCACTTGTTGATGTTGAGCTAGAGAAGAATTTTAAAGTTCTTGAGGAAGTTGTGAAAGTTTCTTTGTGAGAGCTTTGAGTTGTTGGGTCATGATCTTGTTTTGAGCTTGTAAGGCGTCTTGATATTGAATCTTTAGAACACATTTCTTTTGCAAATGGGTTCTCTCATTATACACTTCGTTATCGCTAGATGCCATGTGTAAGACCCAGAAAATTCATACAAATAATAAGTAATAAGGTACGAGGAATGGGAGGTTGAGAATAACCTAAGGGAATTTCTTGATAAGCCTAGATAAGGAATAGTGCTTGCTCAAGTGATTGAGAGTTCTCAGTTAGGTGGAGAGGACTTGGGTTCAAGCCTTGTGTGTGTCAATTGTATGTTTATTTAATTATGTTTTATTTTACAAATATATTGTGAATGCGGAGGTAGGACTTAACACAACATATATGTGTGAATTAAACGTGAAATATATGATAGCTTGATGGTTGTGGTTATGCTTGAGGGGTGGGAGGATGTGAGTTCGAACCTTGGTTGGCATAAGTTATATTTTTATGTTTAATGTTTTTGCTAAAGAAGGAAAAGCCTATAAACTCTAGAGCTCCTCTAAGAAATCAAAAAGGCAGTTGTTGGGGAAGTAAAAGCCCATGTTAATGACCACTAGGAGTAAGGAAACCAGGTATGGGGAGCTGTATTTTCATGCTTATCTTTGTTGGTTTGTCTTCTCTTTGGTGTGTATTTTTTTGTTCCTTGAGCTTGGTGGTTCGTTAAACCTATGACCAAGTTGGATGGCAAAATTGTGATGTGGACACATGATTTCTATGGCATGAACCTTGTTTCTGAACTTTTATCTTGTTTCCTTTCTGTGAGTAGTACGATGAATTGGTTTGATGTGTGATTCAAATGTTGTGATGGGAGGATTATAAAAGAATATTACTTTTCATTTCTATGTTAGATGGTAAAATTAAAGATTGATTTTTATCGTGACTATTGCCTTGATTAAAAATATACCATGCCTGTGTTTTCGACAATGGTTACGATTATACATACGAAATGGCATCTTTGTTTTTTTTTTCATTTTTTTTTCTTTAGTGGTAACGAAAGTGTGTTGGATGCAAAAGGGTTAGAGTTGAGTTTTTCATCGACAATGATGGCTTTCTTTTAGGTGAACCATTATAATAATTGTACTATATATATATATATATATATATATATATATATATATATATATATATATATATATATATATATATATATATATATTACATATAAACTGGACTTTGTGTGTAGGATGTCATACAAGTATGAAAAGTAGTCTTTTATAGATAAAGTTTGGATGCGGTGGGGTTACGATGATCAATGATTATAAAAAGTAAAAGAGGTTTCCGTTTTGGTTTTGCACTTACGTATTTAGTCTGAATTATAGGAAGTTTGCAGATGATATCATGATAATGTATCACATTTATAGAAATATGTCTAGATTGAAGAAATTAAAGTAAGGAGTATTGATATAATAAAATATTAATATATTAAATTAGCTACGTGTTCGGTATTATTATATTGTATCATATATACATTATTACCTAGCTTTATATGAATATTATTTATATCTTGATTGATGACATTCTATTTTGGTTTTTAGGTAATATTTATGATATAAAGTTTTGACGTTTGAAGATTGTCAGTTTTATTTTTATAGAAATGAGTTGGATATAAAAGTTACTTAGGTTGAAAATTGGCAGAGTCTCTTTTATTTTATTTTAACTGAAATGTTTAACATTTTTAGGTGATTGTTTGGTTTGTGGTTTTTTTTCTTTCTTGTTAATGATGGGTCACTTTTTTTAGGAATTGTGCATTTGAGATAAAGAGAAAGGGTTATGTGATTGGAGTGAGAGGCTTGGTGTCGTGTTAAATTCTTTATTATGGTTTGGCATTTAATAAATTTCAATTTATATTTTATAAGTTTGTCAATTTTAGGGAAAACTTGAAGTACGGAAATGTTTTCTTTGTTTTAGAAGTAGCCATTTTTCTTTATTTCAAATTTATACTTGAAAACCTAAACAATATCTATATCTATCTATATATAAATATGGCCGAACAACGGGAATTGAACCCGCGCAAGGTGGATTCACAATCCACTGCCTTGATCCACTTGGCTACATCCACCCTTATAGTAAAAATGATCTATATCTCAAATTCTACCTTTTCATTATCCTTTTTTTTGTTTCTAACAAAGGAAAAAAAATATAAGGAATCATTAAATCAATAAAAAACGTATGTATAAATCTATAGAAATCTAAAAAAAAGATTACTAATCCAATATCCAATATAAAGGAGCAATATTAACAAAGTTGATATTGCTCCTTTATCCATTAACAGATGGAGCTTCCATCGCAGCTAGATCTAGAGGGAAATTATGAGCATTACGTTCATGCATTACTTCCATACCAAGGTTAGCTCGGTTAATAATATCAACCCAGGTATTTATTACACGACCTTGACTATCAACTACGGATTGGTTGAAATTAAAACCATTTAAGTTGAAAGCCATAGTGCTGATACCTAAAGCGGTAAACCAAATACCTACTACAGGCCAAGCAG
>Ga0214545_1001149_pt1 | contig 48109 bp, 20 predicted proteins | sample CNSS4metaG_FD_160064 | JGI IMG/M metagenome (GOLD analysis project Ga0214545, IMG submission 160064) | Root nodule microbial communities from cowpea collected in UCLA plant growth center, Los Angeles, California, USA - CNSS4 | ecosystem: Host-associated > Plants > Roots > Nodule | place: USA... | reverse complement strand
ATTCTCTATTGATTTTTTTTTTTAGTATTAAAAATATACTATATTGATATTTTAAATATTTTTTTAATATATTTTAAAACGTCAAAATCAATGGTAATCCGTGTATTATGAAGAGACAATAGAGAAACATCATAAAAATAATCAGCAGAGAATCCAAATTTGTCAAAGACAAACCAATCATGTTGAGATATCACCAGTTATGCCAAATAATTAACGATTTGTGATGGATTTTTACTTTTTTAAGGGATTTATTAGAAAGAAATTATATATAAGTGAGTTGTTAGGTTTACAGAGGAGGTTTCACTGGAGAGAACAAACACCAATGAAACTTGAGTCCAACCACATAAAACATTACCATCAATCTCAACCCAATTGTTAGGAATCCAAGTGTAAGTCTAAGTCTCACATTGGCTAGAAATGAGAAAGTAGAGCATTATATAAGAATAAAGACTCATAAACTCATTGTCTTGGGTTGAGAGTGATGTCAATGTCTTACCTGGTTGTACTCAGGTCTCATTGTTAACAAGTGGTATCAAAGCCATGACTAGGAATCCAATGTGAGTCTAAGTCCCACATTTGCTAAAAATGACATTTTATAGATATTTAATTTTATCATCTTTATCTGACATGGATTTATATTTATACTTAGATCATTTTTTGTGTTGTGTGGTGGAGTCATATTGGTGACACTAATATCCTTTTCTTGGAGTATGTGCATTCATTACCTTGTTGAATTCTCAATCCAACTTTTTAAGTTGCTATGGAAACATATAAAAAGTATAATTGACTTTTGCATACTCTTCCAAACCAGTAAAAAATTTAATCATTTGTCCACCCAACAAAACACAACTAAAAAAATACATCCAAACAAAGTTTCATGAACTTGCATCCAAATGGGATTACAGCCAGCCACACACCAAATGTCACTAACATATTGAAGGGACAGATCATATATCAGTGACCATTGGATTGATTTCACAGATATACTTGTACTGTATTGAATGCCTTCCCACCATCAAAAACATCTTGTTGAGTGATCATGGATGCCTTCAAACTCTTTCTACTTTGCTTGTTATGTTCAAACACCTTCAATTCTGTCATGTGCAGTTTGGAGATTCATTGCAACCAGAAGGACATGAACACACTCCTACACTTCAAACAAGGACTCATAGATCCTTCAGGTCTTCTCTCCTCATGGTTCCCAAACTTAGATTGTTGTCAATGGAGTGGAATCAAGTGTGATGATATCACAGCAAGAGTAACACAACTTTATCTCCCTTGTTATACAAATCATCCTCAACTTCTTCCTTATGGAGACAAAGACGACAAATCACACTGCTTATCAGGTGCATTCAGCCTCACTTTACTGGAACTTGAATTCTTGAACTACTTGAATTTGAGCAACAATGACTTCAAGTGTATCAAATATAGTTCAATCGGTAGCCATAGATGTGATGACTTCTCAACGGATAACCTTCCTTATCTGTTTGGAAACACTACCAAGCTTCACTATCTTGATTTATCGTATAACTATGATCTTGTTGTCCATGATCTGCATTGGATTTCTCCACTCACCTCGTTGCAATATCTCAACCTTGGTGGTGTTTATATTCACAAAGACATCGATTGGCTTCAATCAGTTATCATGCTCCCTTCTCTTGAAGAGTTGCACTTGGTGAGTTGTCAACTTGAAAACCTCTATCCATTTCTCCATTACGCTAATTTTACTTCACTTCAGGTTCTAAATCTCGCTCACAATAATTTTGTATCTGAATTTCCTACCTGGTTATTCAATCTTAGTAGTGGAATCTCTCATATTGACCTTAGCCAAAATCAAATACATTCCCAACTGCCTAAAACATTGCCATGTTTTAGAAGTCTGAAGTCCTTGGTTTTGTCTCAAAATTATCTCAAAGGAACCATTCCAGATTGGTTAGGACAACTTGAACAACTACAAGAACTTGATCTTTCTCATAATTTTTTATCTGGTTCAATTCCCACAAGTTTGGGAAATCTGTCATCCTTGACTATTTTGATACTTGAATCAAATGAGTTCAATGGAAGTCTTCCAGATGATCTTGGGAAACTCTTCAACTTGGAGACCCTTCGAGTTGCAGCAAATTCCTTAACTGGAATTGTGTCGGAAAGAAATTTACTTTCCTTTCAAAATCTGAGGGAACTTTCATTGAGTTCACCTGGCTTGGACTTTGATTTTAATTCTGAATGGGTCCCTCCCTTTCAACTTAAACATATTAGATTGGGCTATGTGAGAAACAAATTTCCTGCATGGCTTTTCAAACACAGTTCTCTGAAATATCTTGCAATTGGAGATTCAAATGCTTCGTTTGAACCTCTTGACAAGTTTTGGAAGTTTGCTACTCAACTTGAATTTATCTCCTTAGAAAGAAACACGATCAATGGGGACATGTCAAATGTGGTGTTAAACTCGAAAGTCGTTTGGTTAGTGGGGAATAACTTAGGAGGCTTCGTGCCTCGTATAACACCAGAAGTGGTTGTTCTACACTTACGTAATAACTCTTTGTCAGGATCCATTTCTACCATGTTGTGCCAAAATATTACAAATAAAAGCAATTTAGTGCACCTGAACCTGGCTTATAATAATTTATCTGGAGAATTAACAGATTGTTGGAATAATTGGGAGTCCCTGGTTCTTATCAATTTAGGACACAACAACCTTAAAGGTAAGATTCCTAACTCAATGGGCTCTTTGTCAAACCTTCGTTGTTTGTCTCTGGGGAACAATATGTTATCTGGGGAGGTTCCTCTTTCTCTAAAAAAGTGCCATAATCTTTCGATATTTGATGTTGGTCACAATAATCTTTCTGGGGTTCTACCAAGCAGGTTTGGAGAAAATATTAAAGGTCTTAAATTGGGATCAAATCAATTCAGTGGCACTATTCCCACACAGATATGTGAACTCCATTCCTTAATGGTGATGGATTTTTCAAGTAACAGATTATCAGGATCAATACCTGATTGTTTGCATAACATAACAACCATGGTTGCTAATTATGCTTCAAATCGTAGAGTAGGCTTCATCCTTAATTTTCCTGGTTTTTCGGTAACCGTTGTGACTAGCGTCCAGATCCTTATAAAAGGAAACGAGTTATCATATGTTTACCTGATGAATGTGATTGATCTCTCAAACAACAACTTATCTGGAAATGTGCCTTCGGATATGTATATGCTCACTGGACTACAGTCCTTGAACTTGTCCCATAATCACTTAATGGGAACGATATCAGAAGAGATTGTGAACTTGAAACCATTAGAATCCATTGATTTCTCAAGAAATAATTTTTCTGGACAAATTCCAAGTTCCATGTCTAACTTACATTATCTCGAGGTCTTGAATTTGTCATTCAACAATTTTAGGGGAAAAATTCCATCAGGGACCCAACTTGGTTTTACAGAACTTAGCTATATCGGTAATCGTGGCCTCTGTGGACCTCCACTTTCGAATATTTGCCAGCAAGATGAAGAACACCATGCTACAAAACCCACGGAAGAGGAAGAAGAAGAAGATGATACATTTGAAATATATTCGTGGTTTTACATGGGTCTGGGAATTGGGTTTGCTGTGGGATTCTGGGGAGTTCTGGTGAGTGCCATTTTTTTCAACCGGAGATGCAACCGTGCTTACATCCATTGAACTCTAAGAGATCGCATATATGGTACGTAAATAATATTTTTCAAATTATATTTTTCGAAAAGTTATATTTATTCTATAAAAATAATTTTACTATTTTTTCATCAGTATATGGACGCCCACAATAATTAGTATAAGTTATAACTACAGTCACTTTTACTGCATTGCAGGTGTTTGCTTTGATGTTCATCACAAGTTGTTAATTTGCACAAAGGTTCTTCTAAGATGACACAAGGTTCATGTCTTATATACAAATAAAAAAACTGGTATTTACACTTACACATTCCTTAGGTATCCGCACTCAGAGAAAAATACACTGAAGATAAAGTAATCAATATGATGAATGATAAAAGCAGATAGATGTGAATCATATTTAGAAATTGTGAGTGTCTAAATATCAGCAGCATTATGGCTTATGTGTTCAAGATTTTGTATATGAAGATGTGTACCTCTATAAAGGCTTCTATTTTTTATTATGGGGTCTGAGTTTCACAATGAACAAAATTAAAATGTTGATATACTCAAATAATTTCATTAGATGATAACGTTTAATTAACTTTGGTGTAACAGTTATATATTCTATATCTGATAAATATAAGATTTATTTACGGTAAGTAAAACAATTTTAATCTTACAAAACTTAACTTGTTTGTAATAATAAATTAGACTAAAATTCATATTCAAATATAATGTAATTTAAAGTTTATCCTATCCAAATTTATTAAATTTATTATATTATCTGATATTAATACTCATCAAATTATTCACGAATATTTAATCAATCTCTAGTCCTATGCATATATAACTCGGGAGTCAGGCATGTAAAATATATAATTTTATTAGATAAAATATTTCTATCATGTTTAATAATTTTTTTTTTTTAAAGTTAAAGTATGAACTTCTGAGTTAAAATTTTTTTATAGTGAGTCTCTAAATTAATCTCTAATTAAAATTATAGTTTATATTTCAAATCAATAATAGTAAGTACTTAAAAATTTTGAGAGAGAAGGTTAGATACTACTAAAGTTTTGAATTTTAACGTTAGTTTAATATGATATTTAGTGACGATTTTAATCTAATTGTACCTATCTTTTTCCGATTAACTACCATAAAATTTAGCATCATAAAATCATTATATCATTGGTTTATTATAACCGACAATTTAAAATTTAATTTACAAATAAATTATAATTTATTATTCATCATAAAAAAAATTAAATAACAATAATCTTTAATTTATAAAATAGTAAATATAATCTAATTTTTTAGTCTCTAAAATTAGTTGCTATTTGATAGAGTTCTTATAGTGTTTATTTGTAATGTTACTTTTTTTTTTTATGATTGTTTTGACAAACACTAATGTATGTATGTAAGGATTTTATAAAATATCCTCAAGATATTTACACAATTTTAATATATGAAAATAAATAAATTATTTTAGCTTTATTATATTTTGTGTGTATATAACTTTCAAAATTTTCGTATATACATTTTTGGCACCTCTAAAATATTTATCAAATATCTGTAAAATCTTATAATTTATTATCAAATTCTATTTATAGTATGATATATAATATAATAATTGATTATTTTATATATCTATAATATAATACTTGATTTTAAAGTACCAGAAATTTATTTGATATATTTGTTTAGTCATAATCTAAGAAGTCTATTTATAGAGCATCTCATCATAGATAATCTCTTCATGTGTAAATTATTCCACAATAGTTGTCCAATATTAAAAGCGAAGATTTTGCCTAAAAGACTCCTCGATAAACTACAAACCTTCTCTTAAAATATTTCTAAGCAAAACTATATATATAAATATATAAATATATATATATATATATATATTACTTAAAAAAAGAAAAAAAAAAATCCAAAATTTGATAATGTGATAACTTTAAAAAGATGTTAAGCTAATTTACCACAGTGATGGAATTACTGAATAATTTTTTTTAATATAACAGTGATCGCACAATAATATTAAATTTTTTAAATAATAATATTTTGACTCACTTTTAATTTATAATTCTAATTATTTTTAAATTATCATATCATACTACTAAAAAATTAAAATAAATTATCTAAAAATAATTAAAATAATAAATTTAAAATAAATAAAAAATGGATTAAAATATTATTATACTAACTTTTTACGGATCTTCAAGATGAGACATGGTTCTATCATAATTCATCGTTGTCTTATTTGGGATATTAAATAAATAGATAATGATATTTTAACTCATTCTTTTAACTCACTTTTAATTCATCATTCTCATTATCTTTAGATTATCACATTATATTATTTAAAAAAATTAAAATAAATAATTAAAAAGTAATTAAAATAATGAATTAAAAATAGATAAAAAAAATTTGATCAAAATATCGTTATACTAAATAAAGATATAGCTAGAGTTGTCAAAATGGGTTGAAACCCGCGAGCCAATCCGACTCACCATGGGTTTGAGCCGGATTAGGTTGAAATTTTTTTACAAATTTTAATACAGATTGATTTTTAACCCGGTTCACCCGGGTTGAACTCGTGGTGAGCCGGGTTGGTGAGCCAACCCGCAAATAAAGGATCACACAAGTATTCTTTATTTAGTTGGGTTTTGCATTTAGGTCATGTTAGGTTGTTTTTTTAGTCAAGACATAAATAATTTGTATTTTTGTGATTTTGGTTTGTATTAAAGTTTATTTAGATTTTATTTAGAATTATAATTTAGTTTTGACTGAAAAAATTAAAAAATGTATTTTTTTTAAATTAAATGAACCCGTGATCCAACCTATTTAACCCACCAACCCATGGTGGGCTAGGTCGGGTTCAAATTTTTTTTGCTCGCAAATAAAGGTTCAAATGAAGCAGTTGAGTCTATTGATCTTGCTCACCACCAATATATGATGAATATTGTTTTCAAGAAAATATCAATATAGTTAAAAAAACACGACTAATATTACACATTTTCTGTCATACTATTCAACAAAATATAAATAAAAAAACTATACATTTTTGTCATGCTAATTTAGAAAAAATGTTTATAAGACAATTGCTTGAGTAATTTACTATAAAAATATATTACATTTAAAGAATAAAGTATCAACATATATAACTTGACAATCAAATTAATTAAACATTCAAACTGTTCAAATATTATTGAGCAACATTTTAGCATTTAAAAATATGAAATTATGAACATATATGATAGGAGTAGTAAATAATTATTAAAAAAAAATTTAAAAAAAAATAAAAAAAATTGTAAAAAAATGTTGGTGGGTTAAGTGGGTCAACCCACCTTCAACCCGGCTTCTCGAACCCGTGGATTAAGTGAGTTAGGTTGAGTTCAACCCATTTTAAAAAAATGAATTTTTTTCAACCCAACTCGGTTCGTACCAGTGGTGAGTCAGATTGACTTACGGGTTAAAATTCATTTTAATATTTCTACACCTCATAATGGATTAAGTTGAATCAAACCGAATCAGATCAAATTATCCATAACTCTAAATATATCCGTAATTAGGAGACACGGTTCTGACTTTTTTGGACAAACCCGCAAGCTAAGTTACTAATATATTCTTCTCACTCTTAACGATCAACGCTTAAATTCTCATCAACAATGACATCAACCAGAAGTGTACCCTCTAGTTGTGACCACCACACTTTTCTCCGACAAATTACATTTGCCCAATAAAGACTGAAGTTAAAAGATACATTAAAATAAGTAACGTTAATTTCAATACCACGATATTGCCACTTCCGTCGTTCTCATGAAAGACTCTGACGAAGTAAAATTAACGTTCTTGTCCATATCAATTAGCTTCCTCACGGATATACTCCACTTTCAAATTAAACATATTTTCGCTTATTCCCTCTCTAACTCATTTTTATTATTAAACTTTAAAATTAAATAAATATAATTTTATTAATCCAAATTGTGAAATTTTTTAACATGTTAAACAATATTTTAAATTGACATTTCATCTATTTATATTATTTCATACATTTTAACTCAAATTTTGATCTAAAATATCATTTAATATGTAAAAGAAATTGACATTAAATTAAAAAAAATTATACCCATTAAATTTTTAGATTTATCAAAAATATCAAAATTTGAAGCATAAATAAATTATAATTTTTACATTCAAATTTATTCAAGTTTAGTCAAAATTTCTTCAAGTAGTTTCTCTAAAGAGAATGTATCTATGTTTGTACTCTAAAAAGAAAAACTAAAATGGGTAAACAGAAAATAAAGTTGTACCATTTTTGCAAAAATCAATAGAAGTCAAACTAAAGTAGTGATGATTATTTTATACTTGCACTCAAATTCTAATTAGAGTTTTATGAGAACTATGTTATACAACCATATGTTAAGGCATCAACTAATAACCTTATAACGAAATAAATCAAATTAGAAATAGTTAACTAATTATAATTAAATTTATGCAAACTAATTAAGATAAAAATAAAACCCGAAATAAGTATGTGATTTTATGGGTTTTCTATCCGTAATTATATTTGTAAGAGAAGTGTTATACCCAAACACTTTTATTTTAGCAAATATCCTTTTTTTTCACTATTTCTTAACCTTTATCACAATCTTAACTTTCACATTTTTCTTTGTCACTCTGAGTTAAATGTTATTATCAATTTTTAATATAATAAAATATGTTTGTCCTACTTATTTATTTTAATATATATTTTACATAAAGTCCAATGGTTAAATACTTCATATAAATCCAGTTTAAAAAGAAAACCCAAATTTTTATAATAATTTAAAGAGAAACAAACATATTTAATCCATTAATAAAACTCTTTTAATACTGACAAAGATTTTTGAAGAATCATTATCAAAATAAGCAATTCCTAGTTTCATGAATGGTGTAATGATGGAAGAGAGAGAGATGTTGTGAGCAATATTTTCCAGTCTTGTACCCCATAACCTTTGTCATACGTACATGACTTTGAAACTCAAGTACAACCCAAAATATCTATCTTTCTCAACATAAAATGGACATGTGTAACTAAAGACTCTTTCTAGGCAGAAAAAAATACCACTTTGTCTCCTCAGCTTTTCCTTATCTTTAATTTCCAAATCCATTCCCAAGACTTTGAAATTTAAAGATATACTTTCTACGATATTTGTGTTGGATTTTTACTACCATCGTATTCAAACATAACGCTCACACTAGGAACAGTAACACCTCGGATTGAATACGGATTATATCTATTCCAAATTTGATCCGTAACGAAAAAATTTATCTATTATTTATTTCTCTATTTACATAATTCTTTTTAAAAAATATCTACAAATATTTTAAAATTTATGAATATATGTGAATATTCGTAAATATTTTAAAAAATAATATCTTATAATTTTTTAAAATTAAATTTAAATAAAATTATAAAAAATGAAAATTTAAATTTAAATTTAATCTAATAAAATATAAATTAAAATTTAATTTTAATTTTAATTAAATTTAACTTAAGAAAACATAAATTTTATTTTATTTTTAATTTTTTGTGGGTAAAGGATTCTCGTGGATATAGATAGTATGATACTCATATATGATCTATTTATAAACGGATATAAAATACTCACTACCGTAAATAACAAATACTCATAAATACCAATTATTCGTTACAGATTTTATACGTAAATACATGCATATATGGATATTTTTCCCATCCTTAGCTGACATTTTCTACCTGCAGTCATGTTTATTATATCTCTACCAAATTTGGTTTATTATTTTAAAATTAGACTATTATTTTAGTATTACATCTTTGATATTGTGTTTAAAAGAAAAAAGATGAGAGATCAAAACGCCATAAAGAATATAGAAACGTCACAATCCATTTATCTGAAAATGACATGTTGCTAATCACTTGAGAATGATTTCAAAAGCCATCCAATCTGTTTTTTCATAATATAAAAACTTAAATAGAAGTAGTAGATATTTATTTATATTATCTCATATTACTTAATAAAAATATTTATGATTGAGAATAAGTTAAAAAAAAATAGTATCTTGATTTTGACATGATAAATTTTTTGAAAAGAATATATAAAACTTTTAATCATTTAAAAATATATAGGTTTGTAATATATTAACGTGTCTTTCAAGAAAAAAAATTTATGAGAAAATACAACAATGAGACTTAGGTTCAATTCATTTAAGAATTGGCATTCATTTCAATTAAAAAATTTAAGATTATTATATGTTTTTTGAGACTTATACTCGTACTTAAATTTCTAACAATTTCTCTTGATTGAGTTTCTTTTATGGCATAAAGACTTTGGATACATAAATCGTATTGTACTCGTATGAGCCAAACATCAAGAATCATCGGTTCTGTTAATTTTTATGAGTCTTTCGAACGAAGAATTCACGAAAATAATAATAATAATAATAATGAGACTTTAATCCAACTCACATAAGAGATTGACACTATTTTTAACCAAAAAATATTAAAATAATAAATTTATGAGTCTTCATTTTTATATATTGTTCAATTTTTTCATATATATATATATATATATATATATATGTATATTACCCAAGTATTTTAACTCAGATTATTAGTTTGACAACTTTAAGCTTTATGCTAGCTTGCTAGATTGTGGAACAAAGAGGTAACAAAGAACAAGGAGTTGAAAAGGTTGATAAACTGAAAAAATTATATGCATAGAAGGAATTATATACCTTTATATTGTAATAAACAAATAAAATATCTTTATGAATATTGTGTTGTTATTATTATTGGGTGAGATTTGTAAAAAATTAAAAAATAAACTTCAAAATTTATTTGAAATAAAGGAACTAATTAATATATTAATTTTTTCCACTTTGAAATTGGCATAATTAGAAGAGAAAAAAGATGCAGCTCCTAACTTGAGTCATGATAGACTAAAATTATTGAACAAAAATTTCCATGTAAGCAGCGTTTTCTTTAAGAAGATTCTTATTCAAATATTTGTAGTGGCTATGAAATATGGAATTGAGTAGTTAATTAATTTTTAGACTACCTATTATCCTGTAATAGAAACTGTATTTGATTCAATTCAATCAACCAATAAAGCAAAGTATATCATAGTCATTTGGTAAGCAAGTAATTATCCTACAGTTAATTTCAAAACACAGTCTAACGCAATAAAATTAAAATACAATTTCTTTTATTTATTTATTAAAAAATATAAATAGAAATCATGTCATGCATGACATACTAATTTCAATATTAGTACTATATTGCTTTTGCGATTAAACAATATTGTTATAAGTATCATGGCTAACAAATCCATCACACCTAACTCATGCTAATAACGATGTTTTTCTAAATTTATAAATTAGAAACTCGTAAATTTTGACTTATCATCTGAAATTAATGTTTGATTTAAAAAAAAAAATCATTATTTAATCCTCAATTTTAATGGAATGATCTCATTATTTATTACTACATGATAAAGTAAATGTTTAATTCACAATTTATCATTTTATTATATTATTTTATGGACTTTACCATCAAAAATTATTTTCAATATTTTTAGCATATTTTACCAAGCTTGTTAAACAATGAATAGCCTACCTATGAAAAACATGTTTAAAAATGCAACTCAACAAAAGATATAACAAAATAATGTTGTTTTATTTTATTTTTTTTCAACACATTAATACGTCATTGCATATTTAAGGAATTAATAAAATGTGTACGAAAAATAAAATTATGATGATAAAGTGTGTTAAAAAAATAACCATAATAAAATTTATGATAATAATGCGTAAGTAAGTAGTGAAATATTTAATTAAATCTAAAATAAAAAATTGTAACTGGATATCTCCAATTATAATTTATTATTCTTAAAATATATAAATTCATTGTTGTTTACACCAGTACAGGAAGGGCTTTCTGCCTCGGTTATTTTTTACATTTTGCCTCGGGTCTGGAACCGAGGCATATTGGGGCGAGGCCAAAAGGTACACATTTTGGCCTCGGTTGTTTTGAAACCGGTGCCATATACACCGTTTTCTGCCTCGGGTCAGTTACGACCGAGGCCATAAGTGATAAATATTTTCCAGTCCCATACCCACCACCGGATTTCTATCGCACAGTTTCTGCACCAGAATCATCAATGTCCCCTAACCGCGACGGCACCAGAATACATCTACCCACTTTCTTTTTATTCTCTCTTCTTTTCTCCCCAACCTCCAACAGGGAAATAGACATGGACCCAGACATGGATGTAATCCACAACCTCCACTTCTCTCGACACACCACCCCCTCTTCCGACGACGACTACGGTTGCAACTGGAACCACTGGTCCCCCCTCGTCAACTGGGACGCCTTCACCGGATCCCTCGTCTCACAACCAGATCCCACGACGAGGATGAAGAAACAGCTGTCGCCGACGATTCTAAGGGCCTAAGACTGGTCCATCTGCTCATGGCCGCCGCGGAGGCCCTCACCGGCACCACCAAGCAGCAGCTAGACCTTTACGTTGAGAGGGTTCAAGATGCTGACGCAGGATTGCAGAAGGTTGTGGCGGTGGAGGAGGAGGCGGAGTACTCGGAGGCGATGGCGACGGCGCTGCGGAGGTCGCGGAGGAGGAGGGAGAGGTCGAGGGCGAAGGCGATGCGGTCGTCGTTGTTGCTGGAGATGCGGTTGACGCCGTTGTCGGTGACGAAAGAAAGCGAGAGAGAGAGAGACCACGCGAGAGAGAGCGACAGAGAGAGGAACCCTATATGGAGGCGCTGGCGCGGGGAGGAAGAAGGGTTCAGGAATTTCAAACCCTAAATAAACCCTATGGCTTCGGTCCTTAGAGGAACCGAAGCCATTAACCCCCTTTTGGCACCGGGTCTCCTTGGACCGAGGCCTATACCCTGATTTTCAGCCACTTTTTGGCTTCGGGTCCTACTGGACCGTGGCCTATACCCCTCTTTGGCACCGGTTTTGAGCGAACCGGGGCCTATACCCCTCTTTGGCACCGGTTATTAAGAGAACCGAGGCCTAAAACTTGGCTCTAATTGCAAAAATGCCACCGCACCATTATATGCTTCGGTTCCTGGCCAACCGAGGCATATAAGGCGAGGTAAAATGAGATTTCTGCACTAGTGTTAACATTTTTTGATTGACCAAGTAAAACATGTTCGTATATTATTTTGTGATGCAACGATACTTAAATTTTGGTTCCATATCTATGTCCGAAACGTATTTGTGTTTGATATATTTTATTGATACTTATTAATAAAGTATTTGATCTATAAAACAATAATATTTTTATGATAACAATAATTTGTAATTTTTTATGTTAAAAATTTAAAGTATATGATTTTAATTTGATTTCACACAATAATAATAACATATTTATCATGTTTTTAAGAAAGATGATATACTTTTCAATATGTATATATTATGTATCATATTCTATTATTTTTAAAATAAATATATTGAGATATTAAATACGTATCATATCCAATATACTTATAATATCTATGCATCATATATTTATTATTATGCTTTCATTCCATTAATTTCGCTGGACTTCAACTATTCTTCTCAAGTATGAGTTCACTCATAATATTAAACACACTAAATGATTCGATCTTTTTAGTTTATTATGGGTTGGTTATTTCAATTTTGACTTAAATAATTTTTTCGTCCTCAGTAATGTTTGTTGTGGATAATTCTCGACAAACATTATGAAAATGATGACGAAAAATGTATTTAAGCCTTCAATTTTTATATTGATTTTTTAAGTAAATAACTTTTCAATTACGCGAACAGACTTATTAAAAGTCGTGATACGTAATAAATGGAAAAACAAGTTCAAACTACTGTATTAATTGTGTCCTATTTGATTGAGTTTTAGGATGTCTCAATGAGTGTACATATATAGTCAAGAACATGTGGATTGACAAGGAAATCATATTAATTAAATTTTAATTACTTTTAATTCGGGTTTTATTAGTCCTGTATTTCATTTCATTTAAATATATATTTCTGCAGAATTTTTCATTCAACTTTCACCGTTGTTAGGTATATTTACCAAATCCGCTCATATTCCCTAATTATTTTCCCTCTTAAACATTGCAATTAATAGAAGTCATAATCCATAAGAAATTTTAACTGGTGTAATTATTATCCTTTTCTATAATTATCGAATATTTATGTAATTGTTATTTAATAATTATATAATTATATTTTTTTCAGTTTCACATTAAAAATAGAAATGTGTAGTTTTAACATTAAATATTTTAAAATAGAGTTAAATATGTTTTTGGTTTTTCATATTTCAGTAAAATTTGTAATTAGTCTCTCTTCAAAATTCTAGACCAATTTAGTCCTTCATCTTTAAAAATACGTGAAATTAGTCATTTTAACCAAATTTTGTCAAGTTTGTAACATTTCAAAAGCGATTGACGATAATATTTGAGTTAATATTAAAGAGATAATGTGTCAAAAGGTGTAAACATTTCAAATACTAATATGGATGCACTTGAAACATCAGATAAACTTAACAAAATTTGATTAATCCACGATGAAAGACTAAATTGATCTAAAATTTCAAAGAGAGACTAATTTCAAATTTCACTAAAACTTAAGGGACCAAAAACATATTTAACTCTTTAAAATATTATCTTTTTATTGTATTTTTTTTTATAAAAAAATATTTAATTACTATTTAAATAATGTAAAAAAAGTATGAAAGTGCATCGTGTATATAACGGGACATAAGAATGTATATGAATTTTCATGAGACATAGATATAACACCGCAATGAGTGTTGGAGTTGCTTTCAATCTAGTAATCATGTTGGACTATCGATTAAGTAGTATAAGTAATTCCTCCCTTCTTTGTTTTCTTGTTTTTGAACTAACAGGTTTATAGAGTTATATCGATTAGTATAAGTAGTCCTTTCCTTTTTTTTTCTTTTTTTCAAATTTAAAAATGAATGAAAATAATTATTTTAATTTAGTTACTTATATTTTTTTATATATTAGTATTTGAATTATTTATATTATTTAGGTGAAAAACATGTTTAACATATTAACAAAATTTAACGTAATTAGACTAAAATGATTATATTAATTCATTTTAAAAATTTAGGAATCAAAATATATTAAATTTTAGATAAAGATAAATTTTAATTTTGAATTAAAATTTAGAGATTAAAAACATATTTAATCTATAGAAAAAAAAAAGGAGAATGAGTGGTGTTTATTTGGGCTATCTAATATTTTTATATTATATGAGTCAAAGTTAAAAATGGTTTAATATATTTTTTTCTTTAATTCTTTAACAACATTATGAAAAGAGTTTCAGTTTCATAAAAAAAAAATTCAGATATAATAATTAACCCTAATGATAGTAGCAAAAGATTGAATGACAAACATTGAATGACAAGTATCGCAACACATGTGCCATTATAAATACTTCCCATGGATTTTATTCCTTCCCATCACGAACACACGCACTTTCCAAATAATGGATGCCTCTGTCTTTGTTAAACTGAAATTCCTTTTACTTTGTTCACTATTCACAATCATGTCTGGTTCTGTCATGTCCAATTCCAAGATTCATTGCAACAAAAAAGACATGAACACACTCCTGCTCTTCAAACAAGGACTCACAGATCCTTCAGGCATGCTCTCCTCATGGATCTCAAACTTAGATTGCTGTCAATGGACTGGAGTCAAATGTCACAATATCACTGGTAAAGTTACAAATCTTCATCTCCCCTGTCACACAAATCACCCTAAAGTTGTTGATTTTTTAGACAAGAACCACAAATCACACTGCCTAACAGGAACACTCAGCTTCTCTCTGTTGGAACTTCAATCTTTGAGTTACTTGAATTTGAGCAACAATAACTTCAAGTTCATGCAATATACCTCAATGCTAACTCAACCAATAGGTAACTTTTCTCGTCTGTGTCGAAACTCCACCAATCTCCAGTATCTAGATTTATCACAAAATTATGATCTTTTCGTCGATAATCTCCATTGGATTTCCCATCTTACCTCACTGCAATATCTTAACCTTGGTGGTGTTTATCTTCACAAGGACATTGACTGGCTTCAACCAGTGACCATGCTCCCTTCACTTTTAGAGTTACACTTGAACTGTTGTGAACTTGAAAACATGTACCCATTTCTTCAACATGCCAATTTCACAAAACTTCAAGTTCTAAATCTTGCTGACAACCATTTTATGTTTGAGTTGCCTAATTGGTTGTTCAATCTTAGTTGTGAAATCTCTCGTATTGACCTCAGTCAGAATCAGATACATAGCCAACTACCCGAAACACAACCAAATCTTAAAAGTCTCAAGTCCTTGGTTTTGTGTGATAATATTCTCAAAGGACCCATTCCAAGTTGGCTAGGACAACTTGAACAACTACAAGAACTTGATCTTTCAAACAATTTTTTTTCTGGTCCAATCCCTACAAGTTTAGGAAATTTGTCATCGCTGATCAAATTGATGCTCGAGTCAAATGACTTGAATGGAAACCTTCCAGTGGAGCTCGGACAACTCTTCAAATTAGAAACCCTTAGAGTTTCAGAAAATCCCTTAACTGGAACTGTGTCTGAAAAAAATTTACGTTCTTTAAGAAATTTAAAGAACTTTTCCCTGAGTTCACCCTTCTTGATCTTTGACTTCGATCCCAAGTGGGTCCCTCCTTTTCAACTTCTAAACATTGAATTGGGTTATTTGAGAGACAAACTTCCTGCATGGCTATTCACACAAAGCTCTCTGAAATATCTGACCATCAGAGACTCAACTGCTTCATTTGAACCTCTAGACATGTTTTGGAACTTCACTGCTCAACTCGAATACATCTCTTTGGAAAACAACACGATCAATGGGGACATGTCAAAGGTGTTTCTAAGTTCAAAAGTGGTTTGGTTAGTGGACAATAATTTAAGAGGTGGCATACCGCGTATATCACCAGAAGTGGTTGTTTTACACTTACGTAATAACTCATTGTCAGGATCCATTTCTCGTCTTTTGTGTCACAATATGAGACATGAAAACAATTTAGTGTATTTGGACATGAGTTATAATAATTTATCCGGAGAACTCACAGATTGTTGGAATAATTGGAAATCGTTGGTTCTTATCAATCTAAGATTCAACAACCTCACTGGCGAGATTCCTCACTCAATGGGTTCCTTGTCTAACCTTCGTTTTCTGTATCTGAAAAGCAACAAGTTCTTCGGAAAGGTGCCCTTTTCACTGAGAAACTGCAAGAATCTTCGGATACTTGATCTGTGTCGAAATAATCTTTCTGGGGTGATACCAACTTGGTTGGGGCAAAAAGTTGAAGGTCTTGAATTGAGATCTAATCAATTCAGTGGCCATATTCCCACGCAACTATGCCAACTTCGTTCTTTAATGATAATTAATTTGGCGAGTAATAAATTATCAGGAGCAATACCCAATTGTCTCCGTAACATCACAGCCATGGTTTTTAGTAATTCTGTAACTCGTAGATTCAAATTTACCCTTAATTATCCAGGTTTATCAGTATACATTTCATGTAGCATTCAGCTGCTTATAAAGGGAAACGAGTTACCGTATTTTGATGTGATGAATGCCATTGATCTTTCAAGCAACAACTTGTCTGGAAGTGTGCCTCTGGGGATATGTAATCTCACTGGATTACAGTCCTTGAATTTGTCCCATAATCAATTCATTGGAACGATACCAGATGAGATTGGCAACTTGAAACAGTTGGAGTCCATTGATCTTTCATCAAATAATTTATCGGGAAAAATTCCTCAGTCCATGTCTGCTTTGCATTTTCTTGGGGTCTTGAATCTATCATTCAACAATTTTATTGGCAAAATCCCAGCGGGGACTCAACTTGGTTCCACAAATCTTAGCTACATCCACAATCCTGGCCTATGTGGACCTCCACTTACTAAGATGTGTCCTCCAGATGAAAATCCCAACAACAAAAAATCTATGAGAGGAGATGATAGAGATGATGACAAATTTCAGGTGCATTCATGGTTCGACATGGGACTAGGAATGGGATTTGCCGCAGGATTTTGGGGACTATTGGGCACCGTTTTCTTCAACAGAAAATGCAGACATGCTTATTTTAAATTCTTGAACCGAATTTCTGACTTTGTGATCCAAAAGACAAACTCCATTACTGGAATGTAGGACTGCGGTACGTGAAGAGACATTTTCTTTCAATTTTAAATTTAGTAAAGTTTAAATGCATTTTTTTTAAATCGATATATTATTCACTATCTATAAAGTAATTACATTTTCCTCTCTTTGATTGATCCAATACATGCAACCATGCATACACAAATACATGGACACATTTCAAATATAGTCACAGATATACTTAATAACTTCAGTTGCATTTTATGCACTGCAGGTCCTTGATGTTCATGTGCTTCACAAAGTTACACATCAAATACAGAGGTTTTTGCAGCGGGAGTTCATGTGTGATTCAGGATATATAAAAATAAAAGAAGTGTGCGATGAAATGGCAGTGTAAATTTGCTTTACACGGCCAATATATAAATTATTTTCTACAATAAAAGTCGTAACTTGTACAGTTAAGTTTATCGAAGTTACATAATCCATTGTAAAGGCTTCTGTTTACTCTGGAATTTGAATTCTGTGAATGGTTTGCAATGTATTTGGAGATGGTTTTAAGATACATATTAAATTAAATTGGAATGATCATTTGAAACGTTGATGAGTTGATTCTGATTTTTTTTCGGCCAGAAGTGAAGTAAATGAAAATCTTTCATAAATACACGAGATTGTAGAAGTGTGGAAAGAAAGCAGAGAGTCAGAAGTTAAAGTATACAGTGAAGCTTTGAAGAACAAAAGTAAGACAGTTTTTCAAGGTTAAATTTTTTTTTTCCCCCTCAAAATATTCTGAGACAACAATTTTAATCCTATAACATTTTTAATACATTTTTAGTTTTATATTTTTTTTTACAAAAATATTAGGATCAAAACTAATATTATAAAATATTTTGAAGAACTATATCATCAAACTTTACTTTTTTTTATTAATGGAATTGCATAATATTTAGAAAAGTTAAAAAAAAAATCAGATAAATTTTTCGATATTCTATCACTTTGAAAAACAATCACATAAAAAAATTGTTGTTTACTCCGTCAACTCTATGTATGAATTTTCATCCAAAAGAACCTGATTTAGTGGGTTAATCCATCTCATTGAGGGAATGTCTTAGACATAAAACCAGTAAGAAACTTATAGTTAATTAAAAAACTTTTAAAAATGCAAGCATGTAAAATAAGAAAAACAATCCTTACCAAAATCATTTGCTATTTTGTTTTTGAGCTATGAACCAAGATCATGTTATGAGAATCCCAATAATCTTGTTTAAGTAATACATGCTTTTAATAACAGATCTCGAAAATTTCTTTCTTAATAAAGCAAACATATGCATTGATGAACGCTAATTAGTAAGCAAACATGGATCATCAATGAGACCTCATTCATACTATCATTTTAGAGAAGAAATGATTTAATTAGTAGAGGAAAATCAAGGAAACACCCCCAATTATGCATTAATTACAATTGACATGAGATAACCAAATACAAATAAGAGACCTGAAATTCACAGGAAAACAAAATACAAGGCTGAGTGTTCTAGTTTAGAAGGTCTCCATATCTCTTACACGTGATCATCAACTCAAAACAAACCAAGTACATCAAGTCCAAGTTGGTTCTTATAAAAAAATTGAGCCTTTGGAATATTCATAAAAAATGGTATTTGTGTGTGTAAATAGCAAAACATGCTGCTTATAATATAAGATCGGCTGGTAACCTCTATACATCTATGGTCAATCTAGAGAGAGAGAGAACACCAATATATTACAACATAAAAATCCAATGAAGTCTCAAAAAAGAATAATAAAAAGACTCACATGTTACAACCTGGTGCTATGACAAAGATGTTACTCGGACGGAGTTATCAGCTGATCCAGTCAAGAAAATGGGCAGGGTCGGATGCCAATCTACGGCAGTAATAGGAGCACCGTGCGGAAGTGTTCTCCAACCACTTAGCTGACCATGAACCTGACACAAGAGAACCAGACATTGACAATTCCAGATAACTACCAACAGAACCAGAAATTTTCAAGCCAATATATAGATAACTAATATAGCCCCTTAAAAGCAGAGGGGTCTAATCACAATTCACGAGAAAAAAATCAACCTGATATATGGGTGCTCTGACTGAACTTGATGTTACCAAGAGTCTCCTCCCATTTGCGTCTAATGCCATCTCGTGTCTGAAATATTTTGAATCGTTGAGGGGGTAACAGAACCTAAGAAAAGGTTAAAAGGTGTCATACTGAGAATTAATTCTTCAAAACATGTCTAAAACCAAGGGTAGGAGGAATAGAGACAAAATTTCTCTAGAAAGCAAGCCAGAAAAAAATATGCACACATCGTACTACTGTTATTCCATATATATCGCATCCAGTTGTAATTAAGGTAACGTAGCAAGCTACTCCAGTATTTTCTGTTATTTTCACGTATAAGTATCCGTGCAAATATAATTAATTGTGCATTTTCATGAGGATTTTACTATCTGAGTTATTTTCACGTATAAGTATCCGTGCAAATATAATTAATTGTGCATTTTCATGAGGATTTTACTATCTGAGTCCACAAGTTACATTTTTTTCACCCCTTCTGATCGACAGCATTGGTTAAATATGACTATTTATCAATCCACTACATCATATACCTCTGCCTTCCACCATCTAAACTTACGATGATGTTCTGGCCTGTTGAGATTAACAAAGGAATAGATGAAGAAAAAGGCTTCAGGAGAGGCGGTCAAGATACAGGAAGTCCTAGTCATTCATGAATTCCCATTACACATAGTCATGAACATCCAAATGCAAACTCAATCAATGATGGAGATAAATATACTGAAACAGCTAAAGAAAGGCAGTGCAGACAGAGGGTTAAATTGCCTAGATTTGATGAGTGATCCAATTGGAGGGTTGGCTTGGGCAGAAAAGTACTTCAAGATTCCAAACACAAGACCAGAGATGAAGGGGGCTCTAGCCTTTGTGACAATGGATGGAGGGTCTGTTGTGCATTGGTTTTACCATTTCAGTATTTGAAAAAGAAATTACATGAGAAGAATTGGAAACTGACTGCAGAATTGTTCTAGAGATGTTACTTAGCAGCATGTTAGTGCAATCTGTCAAACATATTAGGTTAGAGATTATGTGCAGCTGTTCGTCATGTTACTTGTGTAGTTAGAAATTCTAGAGGAACAAGCCTGAGGATATTTTATGAATGAGTTGAACAAAGTTAGCAGACGGAACATGCAAAGGGTAATCTTCCTCGCACTATTCATTGAAGATGAGTTGTTTAGATGAATTCAGGGTTCCGCAGTTATATGTAATGGTGTGATAGTTATTGTTATGTAGGTTCTGACAAGCTCTGTAGAATGATTTTAAGATTTTGGATTTCTTTTTCAGGTATTTGAAAGCCGAAATTCTTTGATAGGGAGAAACCCTGTCTTACTTGATGTTTGTACTAAAATCTGACCTAAAACCGATATTTTATCCATAATTTATTCATATTGAAGTCTGTTTACTTCTTGAGTCCAACATATGACTACCCTCAATTTCATATCTAATTTCCCTACCTTCGACAAAGTACAACTGACCACACAAAAAGAAAAAAAAAAACGGAAACATTTTAAATCTAATTGTAAGCTACCAAACTAGGAACATACCTACTACAGTCTCTCGACCACAGGATTTGACCTTGATTTTGCAAGCTCCACTCAAAAATCTGACAATAAAGAAGCAATCAGTACCGATGTACTACCCTTTTCACGAGCTGGAATAACATTAAATTAATTATGCTTGCCTTCCCATCAGAGCCAAGGCTAAAAATGCTAGTCTCGTCTGGTCCAAACAAAATAGAACTGATGGAAGAATCATGTGCTGGCCAGCCAGTGATTTGTAGACCAGCAGACATGTCTTCGACTGGTTAAGGATGACGTTGTCAAACCATGGGGTCACTGATTCAACATTCAAAATACAATCTATTATCCAAAAAAATTGCAGTGTTTTATTTTACTGAATGACTGAGCCTAATAATCCTAGAATAACTTAGTCTAAAATAGGGAACCTCTAGAATGCATATGAAATCCCAGAAAATTGACAACTCCAGAAAGAGAAGATATAAATAAATACCACTATTCAAATTAAGTGATGATAACTGAAGGTAATTATATAAAAGCCAAGGATTAAGTGAAATTAGAGTCAAAACAGATAATAATGGAAATATAACAATCAAGTCAAATGATAATGGAAATGTGTTAACAACAACAAAAATTATTCCATAAAGGAATCACCAAGACCCCAGCAAGGAATCAAATGAATAAAATTAAGGATACCAAACATGTGAATCATTCCATCAACTGCAGCAGCTGCCAAAATCTTTCCATTGTGATTAAAGCATAGAGAAGTTATTGCTGGGGGATCTTCTCCAAGAGGAAGGACTGTCTTTATGAAATCCAAAATTAAAAATAGCCATAAAACAACATACATAAAACATTTTATACAAAGAAGCACGTACCATGGCTTTCCATGTCTTCATGTTCCACACAGTCAGAGAAGCGAAACCCAGGTTGTCAACATATTTGGAACCAGCACTACGCAGACAATATAAATATCACAATATTAACAAAAGGTGAAAAACAGAAAGAACGAATAGGAAAGCAAAATAAAGGAAAGGATACCTTAACCAATGGTATTTAACCATAGATTCATCCTTATTTCCGAGTTCAAAACAGAAAAACATACATATCATAAATAAACTAACATTTTTAAAACAGATTGTCAAACTACCAAATTAAATTAATTTAATAGTATACGAAAGAATTCAATATTTAAAAATTTAAAATTTACCCTCCAGATGCTGCTGCAGACACAAAAATAGGTTCCACAGGACTGCACTTTATGTCCAATACACTGTAAAACATGGGTAGAAGTGTTAAAAGGTAGTTCACATAAGGGAAAAATTACTTTGCCACACTTTTATACTAATTTGACACATGTATTCTCACTCTTCTATTAATAAAAACAGCGAGTGTAGGTGTATCAACCTACCGGTGTCCTTCACAGAAACCTGAAAAACTCATAAGGTTCAAATGTATTTGAAGTCCCCAAAAAATATAACATTGTTTTTAGTTTCTGTAATTTTTTTATCTAGCGTCACTTATTTATCCTTGTCAAAACAGTTGCGACTTAAAAAGGAAAACCTTTATATTTTATGGAGGCCAAAAAGTAGGGAGCAACCAAAAATTACTATATCTGTGGGGACTAAAAACAAATGTTATATTTTGTAGGAACATAAAACCAACACTGTTATATTTGCAAAGACATAAAACATATTATTGTTAATGGCAAGTTAATGGCATGACAAGGACCAAAAACAATGACTATTGCAAGGAGCAAAACCAAAAAACAAATGTAGGGATTAAAAAACAAAAAAACTGCTATATTTTTCGTGACCTTCAAAATATTTAAGCCAGCATATAATTGGGAAATACCTTGGAAATGATTCAGTTGTGCTGAGATCACAGACAACTCTCTTTGCATCCACATTCCATGCTTTAATGCACCCATCGGATGTACCAATAAGAAGCTTTTTATCAAGAGGAAAAACTTCATAATCTGATTGTATAATCTCATGTTCATTGAAACTGAATAAATTCAATCATTGATCAATTCACATACCAAGCGGTCGGATTTACATTCCCAGTCAAGGGACAAAATTTCAGTGCCACAATATATGGTTGCGTTTCTAGACACTGGTGTTGATGTATCATAAGTCCATATCCTTCATTAAAACATGCATAGCAAACAAAGGAGAAATTGCTTGAGAGACTTCATAAAAATTAAGGAAGAGTTGCAGATACTCAGTGAAAGGTAAAGCAGGATTGATGAAGGGAAACATATAAAGGGCATTTTGTAAACAAAAAGGTATTAGAGTGCATCAAGCTTTCTTTGAATTTAATTTGTATGTGACGTTTATGTTATTGTTCTGAATAAATCTGCACACATTGGTTCTAAATCATGGCAAATAAGGTACATGCTACAACGAGTAACTGAGACTAAAATTTACAAGAAAACTATTTCATTTTTCCACTAAAATAACACTTCATATCAACTCCAAAAAAGGGTACCTGACAGTTCCATCCAGAGAAGCACTGGCAATATTGTTTCCAGATGCAGAGAAGCGGCATCGACTGATTGGACTAGTGTGCCCCAAAAATGTCTCCTAGAAACCACAGTGATATTCTGATAAAGAAAATGCAAAAGCAGAACAGCTGGGGCACATGAATGAGTCTCTGTAACAGGCAATATTACCTGGTGCTCTACGTTGACCTCAGCAAAATCCTCATCCCCATCGTTTTCTACCACAAAATTCATTGTCAATTGTTTATTTCCAAATACTAAATCAAAGATTAAAGAAACATTTAGTGCTATCTTATTCTAGAGAACAATTTATTCAGTGTCCAGAAACTTAGGTGTGATTTAAAGTTCAGATAAAGTGCATCAGAGTTACATGGTGAATTAGTGAATACAAAATAGTAAGTAATGATAAACTGATAAGGTTGCTTCCGTGTTTGAAATTAAAATAAAAAAAATACAAAGCAGTTTAGTTTCGTTTCGATGAGTTATGCAAAACTGCAACTGATTCTAGCTTTCTAATTTCATTTTCATATCCGGTACCTTCTTATAGTTGCAGTATCTATCATTGGAAACCACACAAAACTAGATCTCACTACATACAAAATCAATATCTTGTTTCAGTGCAATTTGTGGTTGCAAGTTACAGCTTACAACTAGTGGCAATGGAAAACTGATGTCATCATTGTCTTAAAAAATGCAAATGAGAGTCATATTGGCAGACAACTTCCTTATGTCTCAAAACTCGGGCATCTGACATTTTGTCCTAACTTCTATCGTCACTTCCATGACTAATTAACTAGTTATCTTTTCAGAACAATAATTAATCATTTTGAAATGTCCGCACACGAAGTAGAAGAACTCTATCCATGTAAAACAGCCATTAGGTAGCAACTATCTTAAATACAATGACCAAGCAATTGAAATAATGGTAAATGCTATCGAGTGCCCCCTGGTTAAGGAATTAAAAGGGAAAGTTTATTATTGGTTGTGTAACAATGCACTCCCCGATGATTTTAGTACAATACGCTATCCCATTATTTTTCATAAAAAAATCCTTTTCAATTTTTTTTTAACCAGTGTCCACTGGTCAAAGAATTAAAAGAGAGTTAGCGGTACTGAAGCATGACTGTCTGCTTCTATAGGCACTGCGTTACCTTTTAGACTGGCATCGTCAGCTCCGCCATTCCTCAGACAGTCTTCCGATAGAAATGCTGAATCATCACAAGATGTGGAGCCAATCAACTCGGAATGAACATTTCCGAGTTCACCCACCGCTAAATCTTGGATAACCTCGATTTGAACTACTTGTGAAGTGGTAGTTGGAAAAACATCCGGAGAACTTTTCACCGTACGAGCAGTTTCTTCACGTAAATTGCTTGATGAACCAGTACTCCCATCCATACTTCAATCCAAATTAATCAGAAAACCAAGTATGTCCAATACATGCTATAGGACTGAATAAACAAACACACGCTTACCTTCTAAATTGACGTAACTGTGCCTCTTTCTCATCAAGCAAACCCTGAAGTTGGGATAACTTCAGATTTAACTGTACGATATCCCTTTTGAGTATATTAGTAGCATTCATCTCCGAACTAACCTTCAGTAGTGCAGGTAGACGTGATACAATATTAAGGTTATACAAGTTGTGAAAGAGATAACGATATTTTGTGAATTTGACAAGCAAGACACCGAAATTCATGGTTTTAAATTATGGTCTACAATGACATAAAGGTTGTTTGTCTCACCGCTTCACAACCACATCGCCCATGTTCAAAAAAAATCTAAATCTGAAATTGACCAGTGATAAGACAAAAAGAGTAAATAAATTAAGGAAAACTCTCACCTCGCAATCAACCGGTTTCGTAAAATTTAATTAGACCATACCAGAATGCTGATATGGAATCAGAGTTTATCTTAAATCCTTGAATAAATCACCTATGACATTAGTCATGCACTGAGCCTAATAGTAACAAACATGAGGGGCGTGTTGAATATAAACTCAACTCCGAAAATTATAAAAGTGGGAGAGAATACTAAGTCACAAAACAGTTTTGTTGAGCTAAGTTAATCCAAAACCCAAACTCTAATACTACAGTCTCATCAACTGCAATTTTCCACAATGTCAAGGATAGTCATGAAATAAAATCACAACACCAATTTAGAACTACGAACAGAATTAACGTGAAGGATATGAGTAGCATTGAAAACCTCGCTGAAGAAGTTTCTAGAAGAAAGATGCAATGCCTGATACCACTCCTTGGAGAAAAAAACCCGAAACTCGGGATCCAAGTGCGGGTTCTTCTTATAAGGAATTGCTGCAAAAAAAAAAAAAACGACATCTCATTTCACCGTTTCATCACATGAGAGCAGAAACAAAAACGACGAAAGAGAAAATAGACGCACCGAACCATTGGGTCCAATCTTGCGACCTCTGCAGCAATTCGGTGCCGTATACTGCGAAGAACTCAACCACCTTGTCGTTGCGGTTGCACTGCACGGCGTGGACGACATAAAAGCGTAGAATAGAAGCCTCCAACTTCAAGAGCGTGGAGACGAGCGGCGTGTCGGAGGAGGAAGAGAGGTAGTGCTTGAAGAACCCGAGAAGCGCCACAAGCTTATCGGCGTGGAACTTTGGAACATAGACGGAGAAGATTAGGTCGAGGATCTTGTCGACCTCGAAACCCTTGCCGATGTCAGTGCGCAATTCGGTCTCGTATGATTCGAGGGTGTTGGTGAAGCCGCGGAACACCAGAAACTCCCTCACCAGCTCCTCCGCGTGACGCATCTTCTCCATCGTCGCCTACAAGCGCAAACGAAAGTCGCTGTTGTTATCGTTACTCAATAGCATCGAGAATTGATCGATCTTGGTACAGGGAAATAGAATCGTGCTGGATTTGGAGAGGGTTTGCGGTGGCGGTGCTAATTTGCGCCGGTGGGGTTTTGTGGCGATTTGTGGTAGTTAGTTAGCAACCAACTGAAGTCATGTTTGCACGTGCGTCGTCTCCGATCTTCGGTGCTGATTGTGAACGGAGGCCCTAACCTCACTTCCAAATCCAATCAGCTGGACCGGTTCACCGTTACCTTACCGTTAAATTCTACAGTAAATAAATAATCTTTTTAGATTGAGAAAATGTTTTTTTATTTCATTTTAATTATAAAAATAATTGTACTTTACACTTGTAAAAGTGTGTATAAAAATGATACAACCGACAAGGTAGAGAAAGGGGTTTGTGATAATTTAATTAAAAATAGCAATGGGCACAGAATTATTTTAATAATATGAATTGTTGGCGAATGATTTCAGCAAAATAAGTAAAAAATTCAAAATTATGGATATTATGAATATAACCTCAAAAGGACAAATACTCCAAAATTGCAAAGAGTATAACTACAAAGATTATCGATACAATCAGTCTTTACTACAAAGGAGTAGAAGGAAAGAACAGTAGTTATACACAGGCGGAGTAAGAATCTATTTCCCAAAACCTTCCATGACTTTCCCGTATACTCAGATTACACGAAAGACCAAATTTTTTGTGTTACATTTTGAAGATTATCTAGGTGACATTGTGGAATTGCTACATGTGGCACGAGACGTGAGATGGCTGGTAAGAGTGAATGAGCTTGAGTGATTATTCTCTCTTTTCATAGCTTTGTATACATGGTCTAAGCCTTCCTCAATTAACTCTAGCACTGTTTGTGGCATCGGTGGCATATTAATGTCCACCGAATCTTCCAGCAGTTTCACCACTTCCCCCATTGTTGGTCGCATGGATACCTCATCTTGGATGCACCAAAATGCAACTTTCAGAGCTCTCGTTAGCTCTTCTTCATCAACTGCCCCATTTAATCTTCTATCTGCCACTTTAATTGTTGCCCCATTTGTCATCTCCTACAGTAACCCAACATTATACTATCACTATATTTATCAAACACTTAGATAACAAATTTAATACACAATTATCATAATACTAATAATGATTAGTGCAATCTGAAAAATATACCTTGTAAGCCCAACCAGGATAGAAGAAATCCTCGGGGCCAAAGGACATGTCAAGATTTCTCCTACCACCAATGATCTCTAAAAGAAGCATCCCATAGCTGTAAACATCAGCTTTGACAGTTATAGGACGATTACCAACCCATTCTGGTGCCAAATAACCTCTAGTGCCTCTCACCATTGTCACCACATGAGAGTGCTCCCTTCCCATCAATTTCGCCAGTCCAAAATCAGACACTTTAGGACAAAAGTTTTCGTCCACCAATATATTCTCTGGTTTTATGTCACAGTGTATTATCCGATCCCTGCATTGCTCATGAAAGTATGCAATCCCTTGTGCAGTAGCTATGGCTATATTGAAACGAGTTGTCCAATCTAACAGTCTATCTCGCCCCTGATACGAAGGGAAGATCCACTTATCCAAGGACCCATTCTTCATGAACTCATAAACCAGAAGCCTGTCAAACAAATATTTTTCAAGGCCAATAAACCATTACAATTTTAGTTTGGTAAACATGTATCATCGTTAGGATAAATTTTAAGATAGTTATTATTGTGAAGAAAGAGTGCATACCTATGTGATCCCTCAGAGCAATAGCCGCATAGGCGAACCAAATTCATATGATGCATTGAGCCAATAGTGTTTACTTCAGTTATGAATTCCTTCTCTCCATGAGGCAAAACCCTGTCAAGTTTCTTCACTGCCACCAGAGTACCATCACCCAGGCTTCCTTTATATACACTCCCAAATCCACCTGCAAAACATGTACCTTTAGTATAACTTCACACAAAATCGAAACTCTTCATGTAACTGTAACCTTTTTGCAATGATATAGAGCACACGTACCTGTTCCTAGCAGCTGTGAAAAGTTGCATGTCCTAATCTGCAAATCACGGTATGTGAAATTCATTGGAGCACCTGATAAGATCAAGGAACTTTCCATCTCCCTTTTCAAAGTTCTTTTCCTGTGAACACTGTAATACAGTAATAAACTCAGCAAAACAATGAGAACTACCATGCTCACAACAGTGGGAATAATCACAGCCTTCTCCTTTGCACTTCCCATTCCATCAGAAGAGCTATTACTAGACCCTCCTTCTTGGCCTTCTGGAGTCCACGACCCATTTGCTCTTACCTTCACAAACAAAGTTGAGCCTGTATCCTCAAAACCACCATAACTTAAGCTCCTCAACACCCAACAATACGCTCTCTCCTCACTTAGCCCATAAACAGAAGCCACGCAATCACATTCCGACAAGCAAGCATCCCCACATTTTGACACATTAGAAATATCACTGTAGTTAGCTATAACTGAAATGTCAGAGAAATAATAGTTGGTTTGCTGCACCGTCGAAATCCTAAACTGGGATGTCTGGTTTTCATGCCTGCCATTGCATTTTCCCACAAGAGATGAATTCTCATAGCACAGGCCATCCCTTCCAACTTTAGAAGTTCCTGGCAAGCAAGTGCAAGTGGCTTTTGTCTTGCTTCTATCCAAATTGCAAACCCCATTGCCACAAACTCCAGCAATGTCACATGGATTTGAAACTGCAGCCCACTGTGGCACCCACTGCCTTGAGCCATTCACTTCGTCCCATCGATACAACCGCAGATTGCCATTCTTTTCCAGTGTCAGTCTCCTGAGAACAGTCGATGCTGTTGATTGATGAACTGCAGAAGGCAAGCCTGCATCGTCACCATCATTCTTGTACACATACACCGCACCATCAGATGAGTCTCCATACACAATCCCAAAGCTCCCAGCATGGTCCAAAACTGCTATAACCTCCCCAGTCACATTGGAGATATCAGGGCCTTTCCAATAGGAATAGTTGGTGTATGATTCATCTGAGGCCTGGTAAGTCTCGAGGAGATTGTAAGTGAGAGCAAGGCTTAATGAAGTACGCTGTTGAAGCATTTTGAGAGAATAGTAGCCACCATGAGAAGAAGACTTTGATGAAGTTAGTTCTGAAGACACTGTTAGAAGCTGGTTGGGGAGGAGAGTGTCGGAAGGTTGAGAAAAACTCTGCCACACAGGGTGGTTGGTGGCGTTCTGGAGGATGAAGTTGCCGGATTCTGCCATGACTGCTGCTTGTACGCCAGCACCTGAGGTGTTTGAGGTCCACACTGTGATGTCTCCATCCACGAGAACGAGGTTACCAGTGGTGTCAAGCTCCAATGTCGCATCTTGGGATACAGGAGTGTCTCTATTTGGATTGAGATCAAAGAAAATGAAACATGTTGGCATTCATAACCTGCACAAGCTTTTGTAAAAACACTAAAGACTAGACGGAGATATGATTCATGACTTCCTTTTTTTGTCTAAGTCAAAAACTAGCCCCAACCATTTGATTAATTAAATTGATTTCCCAATTTTTTAACCTCTAGTGTTTAAAAGGTTTTAGTAAGATTGTATATTTATACAATTTTTAATTAGACTTCTTACTGCTAATGATATGTTTAAACCCTTTAATAAATTAATGCTTTCCATTATTTCAAGACGAATGGAAATATTACCTATTTAAAAGATTGATCTGTAAAAACTTATTAAAAAGATAATGTTAAAAATCTATAAACTAAGAACTATATATAAAAATGTAGAAAAACTACAAGAGTATGCAAAATAAATTTAACCTTTATATTATTTTTCAGCAAATAACTAAATATTAATGACTTTTACATAATGAAAATAAAATAACTTTTGGCTATTTATTGAGAGATATTCTTATACAAATAAACAAAATAAAAAACTAATTCATTTAGAGGGTTAAAGTAGTTAATTTTAAGTAATAAAGTCATACATTTAGTTTTTATTTTAAAAATACCTACCATCTAAACGTGAGTTCATATATTATATAATTGAAACAAAAAGCACATTTGCTTATATAAAAGATCGAAGAAATAATATATAACTACGAGTATATGACTGTTTGATTCTCCTTGCATCTATAGTTTTTCAAATATATTATATTTTTTTCCTGTGCTCCCTTGACATATAGGTGCAGTTTGGTTTTTTCATTATATTTGGCTTAAGGCTCTTCTATTTCTTTCATTTACTCGTTCTTCATTTTGGCCCTCACGTATGATCACTATCAATTTTTAACATAGTCAAGGTTCTCAGTAAATTAAATTGCAAAAAAAAAAAAAAAACTTAATTTACACACTCAATGAATTTCATTTTATCAAATACTTTCTTTCTCATGCATATATTTTTGCTATATTCAGAAACTTTAACTGTATAGAATAAGTTGATTTATAAAGAGGAAGATGAAAAAATGGTACCTATTGGGTGACCAAACTACAGTTGGATCTCCTGGAAGCTGTGCAAACCAAACGCCAAGCACAAACAATCGATTATCGCTATCTGCCGGAGTAAACCCCAAAGCAAATGTGCCGTTTTCCGAAACCCAAGTTTGGGCCTTGCTAGACAATAACCTGGAGCCCAAGGCAACGTGGGCCGAAATGCAGGTACTAAAAGAAAAGAGGCCCAAAGCAAGAATTATGCAGTAACATGAAAAGGAAGAGGAAGGAGCATTGGCCATGGAAAGTTGTCACAGTAGCATGGTAGAGTGGTTTTGGAGTGAAAGAACAAAGCTTGGGAAATGTTACGGCATGGTGTTATATAAGGGGATGAGTAGCGGGGGAGTGTAGTGTTGTATTTGGAGAAGAAAGACATAGAAATTGAACACGTGGAAAGTGGTGGTTGAACTACAACGTTTGAAAATGTTGGGTAATGTGTGGTCGGTAAATAAGATATGATTAGAAATGTGTGTGTATGGTGGCATGGACACAGTGCTTTGCGGGTTTCAAATGGGGATTCAGATGTGTGCATGGCCGAAAGAGCAAAGGCTATAAAACATGGACACGTAATTGTTGAAAATATTAGTTTGTAGCAAAGTAAGTTAGATGCTGATGATGATTGTGAATGTATGTACGTGTGTTCACGTTTCTCACTTTCAAAAATAGGGGCATCTTGACATTTTATGTGCTCATCGATGCTGACTTTTCACTACCTAACTTCCTCATTCAATTTTTCATTCATTATGCTTATTTGAAATAATTGTTCTTACATGTAAAACTTAGTATACCGTAATTTACATGTAAAAAATAATTTTTCAATGTTACTTGTTCAATCACAAGTATATGCAAAAATTAATTTATATACAAATATTAACCATTCAACAATAATGTCTTCAATTATTACTAATGTTGACTTCTTCTTTTTTCTGACCTTCAAATTCAATCACAATACAACACACTACCCGATGCATGATGATGAGAGGGCAAAGGAGTCATTGCGGTGGTTTGAGTGGGACAAATATAACGAGTCTACATTTTGTTGTGATATTTTTTATGGTGTTCTTTTTAAGTATTGATTTAATCAGTAATTTCATTTTAGCGTTTAAATTTGAATAATAATAATTTTTAAAGAGTGTTAACTTTAATTTAATAAAATAATCAAATTTATTTTATTTAAAAATATTAAAATTTAATTAAGTAAAAAACTATGAAAATAAAATAAATTATAAACTTAAATATAAAAATAAAAATTAAATTACTGGTTTTTAAAATATTAATTTTATGTATTGAAAATTTTAATATATTACAAAACATCAGAATAAATATGCATTAGTATATTTTAAAAGCATAACGAAAAGATAACATACAAATTCATTAAAAATTTTAAATTTTACAATCCACCATTCTTTCCTTATTTGCAAATCACCTTCTTAAATTACTACATGTACAATTTACGCATCCCAAATCTTATCTACATTAAATTTGTCAATCCAAACAAAACTTAGAGAATTTATAAGAGAATACACGTTAAATGCTTGTATCCTTATATTCTTAATTCGGATCTTTTAACGATAAAACGTTTATATGAATTTAATAGAAAGAATAAAATTTACTCATTTATTGTAAATAAAATTGAGATCAAACTTATATCACAATATTATGATTACATTAAAATAATGTTTAATATAAGAAAAAATCTATTTAGCCAATAAATAAAATATTATGTTATGGTTGAATAGAAAATTCACGACTTTTTGGCCATGCAATAATTATATTCATAAATAGATGAATGATGAGTTCCAAAATTATGGTTAGTTATTCCTGAGATAACGTGTTTTCTGTCATACTCGAATTTAAGAGATTCCACCGTCCACAAAGCTTTAGCTCCAAATTTGGATAAACAAATTTTAAAACAAACTGCATTTATCCATTTTCAACTCATAACTACTGGTTTGAATATGCTTTTGTTTCGTTTATTTTTTTCATTCTCATAAAGTGAGAGACACACACCTAATTTACTAATTTGAACAAGAAAACACCAGCACCACACATTTTTTTTTTTTTGTATCATTGCATCAACTCATGAATCATGTTTTTATTTTTTGTTTTTCATTTTTACTCTCTCTAACACTTTTAGGCATTCTATTTTTTATTTTATTAATTAATTCTGTTTTAAAGAAGTTAAAAGCAAAACTTTAAAAAATTACAAATAGGACGTAGTTTTAATTTTAATTCATATTCATTTCTATTAAATTTAATAAAAACTATTTTAATAAATTACTCTATTACTACTTAATAATTTTATTTTATTATTTTTTATATCAATCAAATCTATAATTTTTATGTTGATTATTTTTCACTTTTTATTCTCTTTCTATTTAAGAAATATTTGTTTTCCTTTTTTTTAGTACTTCATCTTCACTCCAAACGAAAACATAACTGATAAGTAATATATGATCACATTAATATATTACAACAAAATGTCATGTTAAATAAAACTAAACATGAAAAGAAAAGTAAAATTTAACAAATTTTTAAAGTAAAATCAGAATATTAAGAGTAAAATATGAGTCTAAATTTAGTTTGAAACTAGTATAAATAAAATATTACATAAAACAACCAGTCAATAATATAATATACGAGTTAAATGTAGTTTTTGATAGCCCAAGTATCCTAATGCATTAATTAAGTCATCAATCAACAATGAATGAAAATGAAAATTAAAGATCAAATATTCTTTCAACCTTTCTCAACTTGTTTTTGTATAAACACTACCCAACACACTCCAAGTTCTTTCCTTTTTACCAAACTCATCGCACTCATATATGGTCAAATATTGATATATCTGTTTCTTTTTAACATTTTAGACAATATTTTTATGCAACAGACTAAATATTTATGTTTTAAAATAAACCATACCAAGTTAGATGGGTCCCTTATATTTATATTTATATTTATTATAAATTGTAAGATTATAATGTAATTTATACTTGATAGAAAATATCCAATTAAATACATTAATGATTTATTTATGATTTATAGTGGAAAAAAGATAATTTGTGCTTCTATATTTAAAAAAAAAAATATAATTATGATTGCATTAAAAAATAGGGGATATATATATATATATATATATATATATATATATATATATATATATATATATATATTTTACATGATTTGTTTTTTCTTTTCATTCTTTCTAATTTTAAAATATAATTAAGAAAAAAATATATGAGAATTTTTTGTATGCTTATTATAAATATTATAAACTTTCAAATGTTTTTTTTAAATTAATACAGATTAAGATAATTAAGCCTACAATCTTATCATAGATTTCTTTTCCATATTTGTTTGTAGTCGAGTATGCATTACTTTTTTGTTTACATTTAGTTTATGTAAACGATGGTGCAGAACTTCTTAAATACATATCTCCTTATTATCTGATCATATCACTGTATACAATAAATATATATATATATATATATATATATATATATATATATATATATATATATATATATATATATATATATATAAAAAGAGAGTAGAAGAAAAATAGATTATGCTTTTAGTAGCTAAACAACATTAAATTTGAGAAACTATTTTATTTTTATTGTTGTAGAGACTAAAAAAAGATTTACTACAAATTTCAAAGTTTGAAGACATAAGTAAAAAAAAAATGGTTCTTTACAAATAAATCTATAAAAATGCTAATATAAATTAAAAATGTAGAAATTTACTTAGCGTAAAAACAAAATATAAAAGTAGATGAAAATTTAAAATGGCAGTCAACGACGCTGGAGACACAACAAAATTACCGAAACATTAAGAAATGAAAACTATGAAAACTAGTTAAAAAAAAGTCAAAGTTCTTACCTAATAAAACTTACAGAAGTAGATTGTGAGATATCGAAACCATCCGGGAATCTAAATTATTGTAATTTTTATTTATATAAAAATATTTATTTATATAAAAATAATTATTTATTTTGTGCATAAATCAAAAATTTACGTGATTTTTATAATATAATTTTTATTTGTTAATAATTTATCCAAAATTTATAATTAAGTGTTGAATTACTCCAAATGGAATTTTACTTCAATATCATAGGAATGATAGTTGAAGTGCATACTCATTTTTATTTAGGTATCAGTTTAAGTACAATTTAACGTGTTTTTAATTAAATATTTATTCCTGCATTGTATTGTAATTTTTTTTAAACAGAACTAATTTTTTAATGGTATGAGATGTTTATATAAAAAATCTCATAACTTTTAAAATTTTTAAAATTTCATGTTTATAATGTTTTTTTTTTCTTGTAAATAATTTTAATTTTTATTTGTGTTAAATATATTTTAATTTTTAAAATTTAACACAAAACTGAAATTTATCTCTATTTTAAATTTTAGTTTAAAAATAAATGAATATTATTCTTTTAATTAATTATTTATAATTTTGTTATGTGTCAGAAGATATTTTAAATTAATAGTGTTTGAATTGTTTATCATTTAATAATTTTAACTCAAATGTATTTTAAATATTATGTAACACGTGAAAAAAAAATAACACAATATATCATTTATTTTTTATATTTAAAACAAAAATAAAAATGGATGAAAGATGGAAGAAAGACGAATATTTAACCTTTTTATTTTGATTCGATGCCATAGTTATATTCCTAATACATTATGATTTCTTCCTTCTCCTTTTCACCAAAATATATATATATATATATATATATATATATATATATATATATATATAAATAAAATACAAAAAAATACTCAAAAGAAGAAATGTAACAAAAAAAATGTGAACAAATGTCACTAAAGAGAGAAAGGTAACAAAAATGGTAAACGGACAAAATATGAAACATCAACCTACAGCCACGTCCTAATAAAATGTGGATATTATTTACACAACTGAAGCAAAATGCTGTCATATGCAACCCAAGTTTCTATCCCTGATTATGTGATAATTATCAATTTTAATTTATTATTACCACTAACTAAATTTAAGAGTATGAAAATTTGAAATAGGCCGAAGTTTAATTCATGGTTTAGGCGATTGACGCATGATATTATTAGAACAACAGTCTGTGTTGGTTTCATTGGTGGGGTGGAAGCTCCAATCCAATGGCGATATTTTTGTGTATATGATGCACAGTGAACAATCAACTCGCTTCATCAATCTCTGTTGTTGCACTGCCATCAATGTCCACCACCATTTCTTCCCTTCCCTTCTCTCTCCCCCTTCACCACAACTCTAGGGTTTCGTCTTTCTATCTACCTTCCTCTTCTATTCCATCCCAATCATCTATCACCTTTCCCACAAAAGTAAGTTTTGTTTTTCAACGAAGTTTTTTTTTTTTTTTTTTTTTTTAAAAATATTTTTTTTATTGATATTTAATCTAATGGGTCAATTGGGTATTGATTTTTTTAATCAATTAATTAATTGTCGAGGAATTTCATTAAATGATTGGATTGGTGCATAAAATACGCAGTTGGTGTATGAAGCTAGTTTAGTTTTCTGTTCTTTATTATTGATCTGAATCATTTGTCCATTATAGAAATGGAGATTTTTGTGTTTTAAACATGAAAACACTTCATCAGAAATTAATGGTTCTGAGCTCAAAGACGATGAATTGGCAGAAGATTTGGTGAAGCACGAAGATGACCAGTCCGATGACCTGAAAAAAGATTGGTTTGCTGCTATTCATTCGGTATTTACTTCATCTGTTCTGTTTTGAATTTTGAAGTTTCTATTCTTGGTTAATGCTTGTGTTCATCTTGTTTTAAAGTGCACAAGCCCATGGGTTTAATTTACATTCAATGGATGGAAATGTCCAAATATACTGTGAAGGCTGTCACTGATTAAAGAAAGATAAACCCTCTTAAATACTATTTTGTTTTAGAATCATGGTTTTAAATTGTAGTTCTGATTCCTTTGTTATTATGTTAGGAATTCCTGTGTTAGACCATGTTAGAAGTGAGTGAGAAGAGAAAAGTGGCTTGTTTAGGCTGTAAAAAAACTTCCCTACGTGTCAAAAGGTGAGGAAAACTAACTCATAAAGTTAAAGACTGTGTAAGGGAAGAGGGGGAAGTGAGGGAGGCAGGAATTTCTGTGGGTTTGAGGAAGGTTCAGTTCTCTTGCATGGCATGCACTATCTTTTCCTCCCGTAGAATTCTAGAGATCCATCTTCATTATATGGAGTTAGTCTCTGTATTTTCTTAAACAATTCAATATCACATAATTAGAAAAAAATCAGACTAATGAGGTCGATGTGGTTTCAATTGTTATTTCAGAGACCTCCAAAACTACACTTTTGTAGCTGTAGCTGTGGTTGCAGATCATAATTTATAACTATTTTTCTCTCTTACACTCATACTATTCTTATATAATTGTCTTTTTGGTGGACCTTTTTGGCTATTTATCCTTCAACCTGTTCTCTATTTACCTTTTATTTAACTTTACATTAAGATTATCATACCCTCAGTTTTTAAGTCCACAAAGAGAAATGGTTGGATTGTTTGTTCAAGTGAATTTCCACTCTGGTCGTTGTGTATTAGTCACTTCAATTCCTAACTAAACAAAATTCTCAACTTTGACCTAGATTTTACGAGATGACAGCCACTTAATCCTTCTTTTTTTTTTTGTGAAAAACAATTGTAAAAATTAAATTGGAGAATAAGACTATAATGGACTACTTTTTGCAAAGTTGTGGAAGAACTAGAATGGGGTTTACTCTTTTTTCCTTTTTTTCCCTTTCTGTTACCTTTCTAAATTACCTGATCCAAACACAACATAAAGGAAATCTAGTAAGAATAATTATTAGTAAATGGCACAAGTGAAAGTCTCCATAAATCACTAAAAATTAAATCAAAGGGAGAATTATATGTAGTGAGAGAATGATGAGAAAGGAGTCTATGTGCTTTGCCCATACAATGAGCTAAACAAAATGACAAACTAGTTTTAATATTGAAAGTTATTATACAAGATTGAAAAACAAGTCGAAGTACATTGAAATTGGTGTTTCCTAAATGTAAATGCTAGGTATGAGCATTACAATCAAAATTATTATTAGAAATAGTGAGAGTTTTAAACTTGGAGTAGGAAAATAGAAGGTTTATGTATATAAGAGGCAAGACACAAGCTGGGAAACTAATAGAAGCAATCAAGTCGAACTTGTCTGTGTAGAAGACTTTCATTGGATGCTTGACATTTGACATAGAAATATTTAGGATGATACTCAAAGTAAGCATTGTTATCTTGAGCAAATTTACTAACACAGAAGATTCTTTGTAGTGGAAGAAACGTGTCAAAGTTTGGTACGAATAAAATGGATTTTAGATTATGTAATGATGTAAGGAAAGTACAACTGAATGAGGAAATGGGTAAAACTTATCCATTCCATGAAGATCTGACCAATACCTTCAGAAAGAGGTGTTTGTTGAATATTTTGAGCCACAGTAACAAGAAGCACTAAACCAAGGGAACCATGTCTAAGAAATGGCTTGATCCATATTGGTTAACATTGCTTGAGGCGCTTTGGGACAGGTAACATGTTGGGGAAGTAGCAAACTGTGAAGGTTGATACGGATGTTGCAAAGAATGAGGAGGTGGTTGCGTCCAATGAGAAGTGAAATGTGAATTTCCTTGAGGTCAGCGCATGCTTGAAGTGTGAGAGACTTGAGGAGGTTGAAACTGTGGATTGAATAAATTGTATCATGAAAGCATTGCAGGACAAAACTTGAAACATACTTGGCACTGAATTGAGGCTTGACCATCATGACTTCAACCACTGGAACGACCAGTTCGCCACAAAAATTAGTATATTGTGGGTAACACTATCAATTTGCATCTGTTGATCATTGGAGGATGATTATGATGAAGTTTGATCAATGTTGACAGATAGGTAAAAGGATAAATCAGCGTTGTTTTTTTTTTCTTTCAGTACTTCCATATCCATTAAGGTAGATCGAGGGCAAGAAGCATGCCTTTGATGATAACATAATCATACTCGCTATCCCTCAGGAATGGAATCAAGATCTTTGTAAGAGACATGATCTCCAATGGGCGCAAGAGAATTAACAAGTGACTTTATGCACAAAGGAAATTATCAACTGTCTTATTGGCAAAAGAAGAATTGCACAACTCAGAATGCAGCTGGCATGCCTTTGTACCAGTTTGATGATAAAATATGCATGGATCTTCTACCTAATTTCATGAGTTAGTACAAACAAGAACGTGAGAAGATTAGTTTTGGAGAGCAAAGATCGAAGCGATGCTAAGAGTAATTGTCTATTCTTTGTTACAGAAGTCCTTTATATATAAGAGTAGATAGACGTTTAACAAAGTTTGTAATAACTTACTGAAGCAATTAGTTATATAATCAATACAACACAGACGGAAAGATAAAAAGAAGTAAAATGAGAACTATATCTAACAACAATTGATTTGGAAATGCTGTGTAGGACAAGATAAATTAGAGTCGTATAGATTAAGTCTTCATATGTTTTTGGTTAAAATGAATCTGATGACATCGCTCTCAAAAGAATTTCTAACATTATCAAACTGTCTAAACATCAATTTGCTTTTAAATCTTTGCCATCTGACCTTAAACAAGTTGTTAAACACTTCCCGAAGAAGGACAATAGGTGAATGGGATGGGAGTTAGTAATGATGAAGTGTGAGGAGAGAGGGATTCGTTGGTGAATAGTAGGTTCATAGGGAGCAGGACTGCATAGTGGCAGGAAGGAAGTGAGTATTACTATGTTGAAGTGCAGTTAGGGAGGTTATCTTCCTGTAGAAGCTTAGTCTCTAGGTATTCTCTAAGGTTTCTTGATTGTAGTAGCTCTATTAGTTCATTTTGTATTAATCAATAATATTGTGTTCGTATAAATCTGTCATAGAGAATTAAAACATCTTTAGGGAGTCTCAAAGATTGTAATTGTACTGTGCTTTCAACATTTCAGGTCATAACTGTTATTCATGATGTGAAACCGTGGACAGTTCCTTGGACAGCAAAAACTATTGTTCAGGTAAAGTATATGGTTTCTAACTTTTTGATACCATTATCAATGCTGTCAATATTTTGAGTATGTTTTTGTACTTCAGATCAAGGATTTCATGTCTTCTTACCAGAGGAAGCTCTATTTTTATGTTTAGTAAATGAAAAGGCATGAAATGGCCATTCCATTCAGGCCTACTTCTGCATTGCCAGGAATGCCGGTTCCTATTCTTTTATAGTGAATGGGGATTCTTGGCTGTCAATAAGGCAATAAAGTTATTGCTTGACAACTTTACCCCAATGTCAATAATGCAAAAATGATAAAAGGTATTACTTGATTGACAAATAATAATGTGGTTAAAAATGATATTTATTGGTTTACCCACTCTCCGTATTAAAAGGGCTGCAAAATTAATAAATTTCCTTTATATTTAAAAATTATTATAAAATTGACCATCTGAATTTGGAAAACTAAAATTATTACTTCTTTTATTTTGAAATTTTTCTGTTCAAGTGCAAAATTGTAAAATAGTTATATATAGCAATCGTAACATTTGATTTTAGAGGAGTTTTTGTTGTCATTAAAATACACTTCTGATTCTATTCCATGTTCCAAATATAAAATATGTTCTTAGTATCATTACATCTAGAAGGACAAACTAAGTTGAATTCTGCAGGTTATGCTCCTCTGGATTGCCTCATTTTGGTTTGTAGGATCTTGGATAGTTCCCTTTTTAGCATACACAGCAGGGTTTAGAAAGGAATCCCTTACATACAGAGGGCAAGCATTGTACAGCCTCTTGACCGATGTTGCTGAAGGTGTGGTTGGGATAGCAATTCTTCGGCATTGTCTTGCAAAGTTTCAACCTCTTTCATCTGATTGGTTCAAATTTGAACTGAAGGGGAAGTGGCAGTTTGATGTTGGTTTGGGCTGCCTTATGTTCCCCCTTATCAATCAGCTATCACAAATGAACCTAAATTTGTTACCTGTTCTTCAATATACTCCAGTTCCCGTCTCAAGTGTAGAGCAATCCATTGTTGCTCGAGACCCTGTGGCAATGGCGCTCTATGCTGTGGTAGTCTCAGTTTGTGCTCCAATATGGGAGGAGATTGTCTTCCGTGGTTTCCTTCTCCCATCTTTAACCAAATACATGCCTGTATGGAGTGCAATATTAGTTAGTTCAGTCTGTTTTGCCTTGGCACATTTTAACATTCAGAGGATACTACCACTTGTATTTCTTGGCATGGTGATGGGTACTGTCTTTGTACGGTCTAGGAACCTCTTACCATCAATGTTGTTGCATAGTTTGTGGAATGCTTTTGTATTTCTGGATCTCATGAAATAAAATATAAGTTTTTGACTATCTTACTTTTTTGGCATTCTTGCTTCTGGATCTGTCTATTTTCCACTCCCTGTCAGACAAATTAAGGTGCACTTATTATGCTTTGATCAAGATTTTGTTAAACTCGGAGAGTTAAAGGGTTAAAAGTTAAAACCAGAAGGGGGAGGAGTAGGTCGGGGTGGGGTTGTGTTTGTCAATATTTAAACACTTAACATCGGTAGTACGATTATTGTCGGCAGAACTGTCAGCAAAACACTATCTAATACACTTTCTTGAACGTGTTCTTCACTATTGATTGAAATCTACTAGAAAACATCTTATTTTCAATGAGTTTCTACTTGATTTTGTAATTTTCAAAAAATTCAACTAAGAGTAAGGAGTGTCAGAAAGGATGTTGCAAATGAGTTTCTCAGGAGACTAATGGTATCATTTTCAAGCTCAAAGTCCTCTCTTATGATTGTCAATGCTGATAAATGTTTGTCACGATCCCGTTTGTAAAGCTTCACATTAAGATGGTTGACAGTCTTTCACGAAATGCAAGAACTTCAGAATTTCAACTGTTTGTAAAGCTTCACATTAAGATGGTTGACAGTCTTTCACGAAATGCAAGAACTTCAGAATTTCATCTGTAGACGGAATTCCAAGATAAAATATTTCAGAAGTCTCTGGAAGATGAACAATGAAGGATGACTGAAAACGAAATGCAGAGCAGAGTATGCTTTATTAAGTTATAGAGAATCCAATATGCAGAGTTTGCTTTATTAAGCTATACAGAATCCAATAATTTATCGGTTGCCTCTCCCAGTCTTAACATCCTTACAAGGTGGCCCCAGAAGGGCACTTAATGACAAATAGTTATAGAATGAGTGCATGTGGTTTGCCTAATGCCTATAGCCACATTTTACCTGCTGCTGAGCTGGTTGTCATGATGCTCCCTTGTGAAATTTATCTGCAATTCAGCTAACTATATTCTTGTAGATAAAAATTCTGTCAATTTTTATCAGAACCACTTAATTCTTTGGGTCCTTCCTGCTTGCATGAATGGTGCAACATTCTTTTCAGAATTAGACTGCATTAATGAGTGTTGTATTTACCAGTAAATACATATTCTCTTAAATGGGGACATGGGGGAGGGGACCAATTGGTTTCAAGTCACTTACTATCCTGGCTCAGTAACTTTTGTCCCAAGAACTTTTGCTGATGCTTACTTTATCCGACAGCTGATGGGACCCTTGTCTGCATTTTTAGCATCTCATAGAATTGCTTATCAGAACCAGTTTGCCCGTTTTTTCATGAAAGCGACGTTACTTTCTTACACATTTAAGCCTCAGAAGATTTGTGTGCAGCTCCACTCAGGCTGCTAGTGGATCAAAAAGCCAGAATTTCCTTACCCCACGACAACCTCATCAGTTTTGCTCTTTAAGAATTCAAATTCGAGTTGAACTCGTCCAAGGGCAACAACAAACAATGATTCTGCATATGCCAATAGGGAATGTTATCGTGTAATTTATCAGTATGTAATATGCATATGCCTTTCTTTAAGAGAGTGCATGATAGTCCCTCTGTACACGTCAATTTGGTTTTAGGTTATTTTTATACCACATTTTAATTTAAGCTTTATTGTACTTTTGCTCCATTGTCAATGGTTAACATCTATAGAAGGAATATTTTTGCTTGGATTTAGTTCTGTAAATTTTTAATCAAATTCTCATACTTTTCTTCTTCAAATCTCCATAATCGAATCATGTAAATAATTTTAAACACTCTTTTATTTAAATCTCACTAACCAAAATATCATAATCATTATTCACCTAATAAAAGAAAACTCAACTGTTCTCTCTTCAAATCCCTACTACACTCACATTCTATAAAATTCCTCAAATTTCATCAGTTTTTTTTTATTATTAGTCTTTCAAATCAATCTATATTACAAGTTCATCCTAAACACTTAATTATTAAATCAAAAAGGAAGAAGTTGAGGGTTTCATATAGAGGAAATTTGATGGGAGTACTGTATTGTTAAAATTAAAAAAAAAATTACTTGTTATGAACCAATTAAGGAGTTAATTAAATTAAATAAATATTTTTACTTGTTATGAAAATTTTTTAAAATTTTTCTGCAAACATTTATTATAAGTTAGAGATCCAAAAAATATTATTTGTTCTTGAGATTTAATTTCGTTTTGATTTGCTGACCTTTACATTATAAACACTCCATTTAACTCTATACGTGTACTAACAACTATCACACCTTTGAAAGTAATGAATTACATTGTTTTTCCTCTTTCTTTTCCATTACTCATTTTATTTATTATTTTTCTTACAATATTACCATAAATTTATTATGTATATGTGTGCGTGCATTCTTTTTCAACTTTTATAAACTATTTCTCATAAGTTGTCCTGGTCCTCTCTTTTTCTTATCACGATCTTTCCCAAAGAAAAGTAAGATACGATTTAGAATCAAAATTTTGCTTTTACACATAAAGGTTTACCGACACTCGCCTTTTAAAGAGCTTTTGGTTATTATCGAAGAAAACTAAAATTTACCACAGCAATGGCTAGTGGCAAGACTAGCTTAGAGAACAATTTCTTGATAGATATATTTAGTACAGTGTTTTCTATTCTAAATTTCTCAAATAAGACTCTAATCTTGTGCACAGTTTCAAAACCACTAAAATACTATGGTACAATGCTTTTTCTCTTCATGAAACAATAATGTTGTCCTAGGGTATCTCGTGAATATAATAATCCATGATGGTACAATAAAATATACAACATATCTATGTCATTTAGGTTGCATGCACATAATAAATATTGTACGATGAGATATTTTATAGTTTCCAGTTTAACCTGGTGTTGCAGGCGTGCAGCAGTTGGAAAGTAATATCACACTGATGAAATCACCTTTCTAAAGTGGTCATGTCCATCCAAATAATATTATTACACAGAACAAGAAGACAATAGAAAAACGTAAAAAACCTTAGTACAATCAACAGCATTGCACATGTTGTTTTAAAACATTGATTTATCGTAACAACAGAGGATTTAATCTAATTGTTCTTCAATTAGGACTTAGTTTTGAGTTTCAATTTACTGAAGGGGTAAAGGGAAAGTTCAAAAGCATGGAAAAGTACTGTTCTGCTTCTGCATATTTTTACTGGATTGAATTCCCAGTGTAACAACATTTGAATATTTATGTAAGTCTAGAAACAAACCAAGTCCTCCTTTATGAAATTTTAAAGCAATAAATGATTAAAAAGAGAGGGTGAGGCTAACTACTGATGAAACAAGACATTATGGGACTATTGGTGGGCTCATATTCCTGTTTCTTTTTCTTCCTTTCTCATTTCCAATTATTAAAACTCTTGTCTCTTGCCAGACAGGCACATGACTAATTCTTGGACAGAGATGATATATTAAGGGTGTGTGTGTGTGTTTGTGTATGCATATAAGTTAAAATATATGCTGCACAAGAGGAGTGAGTGCTTTTGGTAGCAATAAACCTCCTTGTATCCCCTTTCCATAAATTGTCAATTCTTTCCAAGATCCCTTCTATACCTTCACAATACCACAACCATGGAAACTTCTCACCCTCTTTCTATTGAAAGCTTCTCATACAGTTGGTTAGTAAACCTGAGGCCACCATCACTAGAAAGCCTTGAAGCCTCTCTTAGGACTTCCCTTGATGCATCTGATGAAGCTTCTTTCATTGAGATGGACCCAAGAAAACCACCCTCCAAGAGATTCTTTAAGAACTCACAGGACTCCAAATTTGACTTCCCAATTTCACAGTCCCCTCTTACCCTTGTCCATGCAGATGAACTTTTTTCCAATGGCTACCTCATGCCCCTTTTTGTTGAATCACTGCAAATGGAAGAATATGAGTTCTCTGATTCCAACACAAGCCCGGTTTCATCTTCACATGCACCACAGAGTCAGGCTCCTACATGCCCTTCTAGATGCCTTTCCTTAAAAGGGTGCAGAACATTATCAAGGAGAGTCTTTCAGAAGTATCTCAACTTCTTGAGGCCTCTGTGTAGAAGACTGAGGGGTCACAAATCAAGCACTGAAACTGCTGCTAAAAGAGGTGTGTCTGTGAAGAATAGGAGATACTATTCAGACACATCCCCGCGAATTAGTGTGGCCCTTTCTGCTGATGATTGGCGATACTCTTGTGATTCTGAAAGCTCAATATATGAGGCAGTTCTTCATTGCAAAAGATCCATTGGTAACGGTAAGTGCAAGTCCAACATATTATAGATGTCAATTGAACATAGCTGTTCCCATCATAGCATTCTCTGGATTTTGGAGCTCTTACATTTTAATACTTTGATTATGGCAGAGAGAATGAGTTAAGGGAGCTGCAAAAGGGAAGGGAGAAGATGAAGATCAAAGAAAAGGGATTAAACTTAATCCACTGTCACTGTCACTGTAAAACGTTTTATACTACGAAGAAAAAAAGATGACACTTTATTGTTGTAGCTAAAAGCTTTTACACTTGTTGTGGAAGTTTTAACCATATTTTCAGTAGGTGGCATCTGATGGTTCACTAATATTACATGCCGGTGGATTCAAATCAAATTTTAGAAAATAGGGATAAGAAAGAATAACAGTCACATGTGAACTGAATATGCATGAAGCCAAATTATCATCAGCCACTCATCCTGTCACTATTCTCTCATCTGCTTAAATGGCAAAGGAAATTTATTATATGTTGTTAGTCAAGCTTTTTGCACTCAAATCAGTGGAAAATAATAAAGACACGGCTCAATTTTTCTTTCTTCACTGAGGAACCCTTTTACAACAGATAAGATTCTGCTTCCCAATTTCAGTAATGCAAAAGTTGCTGAAATAATTGTATATATCATTCTCTAAACTTCATTCTGTGAATACGTTTTGGAAGAGGAATTATCATAGTCGCAATTTTGTCTCAACATTAAGGCTCTTAAGTTTTATATGATCGCAACACAATTATCTCTGTAATGCTATCATGATGCTACAGAATTACAGCAGTTGGAATCTAAAACCTTTAAGATAAAGATTAGTAATCTTAATTTTCAAGAAGTTCCTAGAAACACAAGATGTCATTACTATTTTATAACTAATGCGTCAAATCCAGACAGGAATATTCCTATCTATCTTGTTCTGAAACATCAATAATTGCCTAATTGGGGTACGACATTGTTTTAGTTACATGCTTATTTTCAACTCTACCAGCCCAAAAGGTTTTTATATTGTCCTAGAGTTATTCATTTTTACAAGATGATGACTAAAACATATTAATGGATGACTAGTTTTGAGTAATTGTTGCGTTGAAATGAAGCTGATTCTTAGTATGAAATGGGACTCCCAAGTTTCCAAATTTTCATACACTAAAATGTGAAAATCAATTTTGAGGTGCTTACATGCAATCTTTTCATGTGCGAAGAGCTTTGGTAAATATGTCAAATATTATGTTGACCTCAATCATCACAAAATGTTTACAAATCCTTATTTCAGAAAGAAAATGTAATCATTGAAAGAAGGTATGTTATAATGATCCCTACAAAAATTAATTTCCACCGAATCAAGCCACGTACCTAACTAATTATCCTCTCATCACAATCTTCATTACAGGTTTTTTTTGTGCAGTTACGTTCAAATATTGTATTATCAATTTTAGTTAATCAAATAGATTTTAGATCTCACATAGTAATTTTTATACTCTTTTTTATTATTTTTTTACATGAAAATGTTTGACTCTTTAAATTTATGTTCAATCGTGTAAACACTTGGTTTACTGGATCATGTTAGAAAATAATTACTCAAATAATACTAATAATAATAAAAATATGAAATAATATAATAATAACAATTAGAGCAATAATAATACTAAGACAATATATAAAACAATAATATTAATCAGAGACCAACAATTATAATAATAATAATAATAATAATAATAATAAATAAAGGTTTAATTACTCGGATGGTACCCACTTTGGTCCAAGTGTGTCAATCTGGTACCCGCTTTTAAAAAAGTGTCAATTGCATCCCAACTTTTAAAAAAATACTTCAATTAGGTCACTTTCAAACGGAGTTGACTAACATCGTTAGTCAACGTGCCATAGTCTATGGTTTTTTATTTTTTATTTTTATTTTTTTAATTTTTATAAAATTTTTTTAATTTTTTTTTTAATTTTTTGAAAAAAGATAAAAAAAAACGTCACGTGTCAAGTCTCTGTGTGTGACATGTGGCATTGTCAGTGCCACGTGGCATTGTAATGCCACGTGTCAATGTCATTATCAGATGTCATTGTGTTGATTTCGATTTAGTCCCCGTATATGTCTTTTTGTTTCAATTTAGTACCTACTTATGTGTATGTGATTCAATCTTGACCTATTTTTTTTTAATAATTAAAATCCATTTTTTATAAAATTAAAAGTAGTTAAGTATAAAAATTTTACAAAAATTAAGTATTTGATATTTATATTAAAATTTAGTGGTAAAGTCATTTTATTAAGTCATTTTTAATAAAAAATTAGTATAACAT
>Ga0214545_1001146_pt1 | contig 48172 bp, 22 predicted proteins | sample CNSS4metaG_FD_160064 | JGI IMG/M metagenome (GOLD analysis project Ga0214545, IMG submission 160064) | Root nodule microbial communities from cowpea collected in UCLA plant growth center, Los Angeles, California, USA - CNSS4 | ecosystem: Host-associated > Plants > Roots > Nodule | place: USA... | reverse complement strand
ATAAAATATAATTATTAATTATATATATATATATATATATATATATATATATATATATATATATATATTAATTTGTAACCGTAGGAAGGTGTGTCTGGTATTCTTGAATTCTCCCCTTCGTCTTATTAATTCTCATTAGTTTATGTTATAGTATGAACCTTGTAACGTTCTGGTGTTCTATTAATAAATATATAGAATTCTCTCAGTTGAACAATCAGTCTGCATCTCAGTTCTTCAGTAGTATAACAACATCCTTTGTAGTTTTTATGCGTTATTTACTCATGTTTATCAAATATAAGTAGTGTCAAAGATCAAAGCACAATTGTGATAGTAATCAAAAACTTTGATTTTGTAGAATCCACACTTTAAACAACAAAACAACATAAAATTTACACATTTTTTAAAGTTAATTTATTGTAATTTAGGATGTGTTTGGAAACTATGAAGTTCAGACATGCCTTATAGATGGTGTGTTTTCGTGTTTGATGTGACATGTATCGGACACCGACACACGTATGATACTCATATAACATGAAAGACACTTTTTTAATCTTTGACATAATTTTGACATAGTTCCAACATAATGTTAATAAAGATACATACAAGGATTTTCTAAAAAACACATAAACATATAAATTTGTTATATAAGTTTCTATTATGACTATAGAAATAAGAAACAAATCTTATATAAATTTTACATGATCTCTATTTTTCACTTTTTGGATATTAGATAAATAAATTAGATTCATTTTTTGTATTAAGTAGATTATTATATTTCACTAATTTTGTTTATATATGATTTTGAGCATGCACATATTGGTTGTTAAATTAAATAATTCATAACAATTTAAGGGTATTTGCTAAATTTGTTATTTTTTTAATTTTTAAAGAACTTGGTGAAAGATATTGATGAAGTTTATTCAAAAGTTAAAATAAGCTTTTTACATAAACTACAAATCTAAAATCGAAAAAGTTATAGAAAATATTTTTTTACAACTTAATTCATGCAATTTAGGTGACAACAACTTCTATATCCAAATGATTTAGTTTCAATATTATTAATATCACTTCTCCAACTGATATAATGTCAGAAAGAGAGCATTATATATCTAAGTAGATGAGTTTTAATTAACTCAATCTCATAAAATCAATATGACAGAAGAAAAAAAAACATGCAAGTGAGATTTCAATCTCATTTACGAACAACAATTTGTTGGATGATACAGTAATTTCAATAAGTCCTAATCGAATAAACTTTTTTGTATGACTCTAATATAAACTTAGTAAGTAAATTTTAAATCTAACTTTACAAAAATTATTTGTTAAATAATGTTTGCATCTTATTTTATTTATATAGTATAATTTGAATTTATCTTTCATTGATATAAAATCTTCAAACATATCAATATATGAAATGAAAAAGATCATTAATATCCATTTTTCAATGTTTACTTTATTCATTTTTCCTCTTCTATTAATAAAACTGTGATGTCAATAGCATCTTGAAGACACTCATATCGTAAAACACAAGAAAGTGTCTACATGTTAAACCTTGTTAATGACATAAAAAAATTAGAAAACATGTCTTATTCTGATACAAGAACATCTACTCAAAGTTAAATAGGTGCAAACTTAGGTATTGGTGCAAGCCATTTCTAAAAGTTTTTTTTTTATAAAAAACAATTGAAAAATAAACCCTTATTTTGAGCTATGATTGTTATTATCTAAATATTTTCATTATGTGTCAAATATACAACTTACAGCTAAATGAATATCGGAATCTTGATTTTCTACCAAGTTATGATCATTATTTGTCTTGAAAAAAAAATGTTATGTCAATTATAGATCTTATAATTAAATGATTAAATTATACCTATCTAATTGATTTTAACTTGATTGGTAATTATTATTAAATAAGGTCTAATTTAAATTTTACATCATTTTTTTTGTTAAATTACTGTTTTAGTCTTCTAATTTGTTAACAATTTTCAAAATGGTCATTCAATTATTCAGTGTCTCAATTTAGTTCTCAAGTTCTCAAAAGTGACTCAATTTAGTCTTCTCCATTTAATTTAAACAAACGTCGTTCAAACAGTTATGAGGTGGCAAAATTCTACTTATACGTGTCAACGTTTTTAATAGGTAGAAGTAATTGACGTGGCATAAGTAGAAAAGGGGTAATTAAAAAAAAATTGAATCATGAAACCCTAAATGTTGGCAAGGATCCTTCCTAAATTCATTCTTCCCCTCTGCTTTGTTGTTGCACAAAATTCCTTTAAGCATTTTGTCCCCAGATTTTGGTGTTGAGAGACATGTCCGAAGCCAACTCATGTAAGTCTTGCACATGTTTGGGCAATCAAAATCGTGGTGTGTCCTCTCTTGGTGGTGGTGGTGGTGGAAGGGATTGGGTGTGTCTCCCATTTGTCAATGTGGAAAGGTTGTTGTCATGAGAACTGCCAGAACAAGTAGAAATGTTGGGAAGAAATTTTGGGATTGTCCGAATTTCAAGGTTAGGTTGTTGGGTGTTTTTTTTGTAATTCGTGATTGTGAATAATGTATATTTTGTTGTTCTTGATTTGATGAACAAAGAGGAAATGAAGATTCTGTTGGCTGTAATTATTTCAAGTGGTGTGGAGAAGATGATGTTGACAACAGAGATGATGTTATCATGAGACAAAGGAGGAAGATTGTTAGTTTAGAGAAAAGTAATAAGTTGTATGAGAAATGGGTAAAGAGATTAATAAGAATTGTTTATAAAGAGACTAATAGGAATTGTTTGTGTTCTTGTTCTAGTGAATGTATTCTTAGTTTCAGTAGTGATCAAAAGCCCCTAATTTGTTGTGAATGGGTTGTTTGTATTATGTTTTGTTGTGGTATGGTGTGATATGATATACTGCACCAAAGTTGTATTTGGTTTTCATATCATATATAAAGTTCCAAAATTAGTGAAATATGTGTATTTTCTTTTTATATATAAACCTGTTCATTTATATGTTTTTGGCTATTACATAGTGCACATAAATCACACAGAAAAGGATTGTAACTAAACAAGGAAACTTGTGATATATCAGAATATCAAAGTTTATATATAAACTTGTTCATTTATATGCTTCCAAAGTACTACAAATTAGAACATCAGAGTTTCTCCAAAATACCACAATCAATTTTGCTCCAAAATACTACATCAAGAGTGTTTCTCCAAAATACAACCACAATAAGTTCTACATAAACCAAATACATCAGATTCAGATTATGTCTTGTCCACTAACAAAATATAAAATACAAATGGTTTTCATGGTTAACATCAGATTCAGATTCAGATTAACACAATATTTTCATGGTTTTCAAACACGACCCCGCCTGTGCTGAAGTTTTGGCCTTATATTAGGTATGCCACGTGATGGGGGACGTAGTGGTGGAATTGGTGTTGCAGTGGGATGTGCTGGAACTGATGGAATTGACTCTTGGGTAGTGCTTGGTTCAGTTGAAGTTGAAGCTTGTGTACAAATCACGGCTGGTGGCATATTTGCACTTACATCAGGATTGGATGGTTGGGTTGCAGGAACAGATTGATCAGAAGTTGATGGTTGGGTTGGAGGCACAAATTGTTGACTTGACAAATTTTGCCCTTCATCAGAAGTTGGTGTATGGGTTGGAGGCACATATTGTCCACATCAAATAAACCATCACTTTCTTCATGTATGGAATCAATGGAGGGACCATCTTCAATCTGAACCTCTTCCACATTTTGTGTTTCAGGCTGGACCTGTGAGACACCACTCTTAGGTTGTACCTGTGATTCACCCAGATTTTGAACCTCAACCTCAACCTCAACACTTTCAGGTTGGACCTGTTCTGCACCATTAAACTGCACCTCTTCTAAAACTTCTGCCTCACACTGCACATGAGCCTCATTTACTAACTATTATGCCTCACACTACACCTCAACCTCACCACTTTCGGGTTGGACCTGTTCTGCACCATTACACTGCACTTGTTCTAACTCTTCTGCCCTACTGCACCTCAACCTCACCACTTTTGGGCTGTACTTGTTCTGCACCATTACACTGCACCTCAACCTCATTTCTTAACACATTTGCCTCCCTCTCCACCTCAACCTCATTTCGTAAATCCTCTACAACTCCAGCCTCAGTGTCATTCTCCACACCAATGTCATTCTCCACACCAGTATTTTCTTCACCAATATCCTCAGCTGGATAATATTCCAACATATGCACCTCTTCTGCTACACAAACTGGGTGAATGACATACATACGGACTTCACCACGTTGCTTTGCGATTTCGACCATATACAGTGCACCAACATCATCAACGAAATGCCACAACGTTTCCTCCAACACTGGACAACCTCCTACTGAATAGCATAGGTCCTTCACATTAATATAACCCATTTCTCTCAATATAGAAAGCACCTCGAAGTAAGACCATTTGTCTTGGTCACATGACAATTAGCTTCTTTGGTCATCAACATACTTAATTCCCCACTCATTCACGAAATGTCCTCCATGGTGAATAACCACTTGAAACTTGTCATCTTCCATCACAAAAAGTGAGTATTGCTTGTGAACCTGTGAAATGTCCACATACCCACAACAATATACTTTTATTGCAACAAATACCACCGACAAACCGACAGGATACACTAACCCCGCTAAAAGGGGACCATAAACTACACACTAATGTGAAAATGGTGGGACAACACAGAAACATCGAAAAAATTAAACAAATTTTCAATTGAAAACGATAATCAAGCGTCCAAATCAAAAACCCGATACCTAAAACCCCCCAATTTCAGTAATTAAAAACAAAATCCACAAAACCCTAAATCGCAAAGATATAAAATTCGAAGCAGAACTCACCTGGAATGCTCGATGATTTCGATTACAGACGACAACCACACGAACGAAATGGGTGTTGCTCCCAATTCCTCACACCAACGTAATGCCTCAAGACGTCGTTTTCCACCTGATCCCAATTCCATTATCAATAACCCTAATTAGATTCAAACGAATTCATCTTCCACATAAGCGTAGTGTTATGGGCCACGTAATTCCAAGTGAGACAAAGTAAAACAGTCATGTCACTGTTTCGTTACTGATTTTAACGTTGTTAACTTTGAAGGCTAAATTGAGTCACTTTTGAAAACTTTAGGACTAAATTGAGACACTGAATAATTAAAGGACCGTTTTAAAAATTGCTAACAAATTAGAAGACTAAAACAATAATTTAACCTTTTTTTTAGTCTTCAAAGGTCTCAAACAGAACTTATACTGTTGTGATATGTTCAAAGTTAGTTTTGGATTTTTCTTGTTGAGGTTTTTTTTTTCGTTAATAACTTCTAAACTTTATTTTACTTTATAGATTTTATAATAAAATTAAATGAATTAACCATTGGAGTCTTATAGATAATTAATGAATTAGTGATTGAAGTCTTATAAATAATTAATGAGTTAGTCATTGTAATCTTAAGAATAGTTAATATATTAGTAATTGGAGTCTGGATAATTAATAATTAACAAGTTAACCATTTATAATTATACGTATTATTTTTATTATACTTGTTATTATTTCTTATTACAGTTATACGTATTATTTTTATTAATATTTGATTTATATATTACTAACGAACACACAGACGTTGCATTTTTTAATTTTTTAAAAATTTAAGTTAAGATCAATAACAAATATGTAATTAATTTTTAAAATAGTTGTTAAATGTAAAATTAAAAAAAAAAACAAACGGTTTAGTCCACGCATTAAGACAAAAGAAAGTTTTTAAAATAATGATTTAAGACAAATTTTTTTTTAGAATAATGATTAAAAATAAATTATTTATAAAATAATTAATTTTAAAATAAAATATATGATTAAAATATATATTTGATCTTTATTTTCGTTTAGTTTTATCAATTTAGTCTTAATATTAATTTTTTAATCACATGTACCAATCAAAGTTTATTTGATTATAGTTTAATATATTTTTTCCATATTATATTATATAATAAAATAAAATAATCCTTTATTATTTTAATATAAGCATAGTTTACGTGCATGTATCTCATTCTTGTCCAAATCAGTTCATTTCACTACAAATTAACTGATGATATAAAGGGTTTCTATATGCAAGAATCACTCTGAAAACAAATCAAACATATATATTAGTTTACTATGAGTTAGTGATTGTTATTAAATTAATAACATTTTAAAAAATGACTCTCAAATTTTCAGAATCATATTTCTTTACAAACATATCTCTCATTTTAGTATTAAGATGCAACTTGGTTCTTAAATGTTTAACTAAATTGTATTTTAACAAGAGACTAAAATGCATTTTAATTATAATATGTAATTATCTACATGAACTAAATGAAATATTAATGTAAAAGCTGAGCTATTTTTAAATACTTTATTTTCATTTATTTACATTCTATAACTAAATTATTTAAACTTTCCATACACATATACCAATCAAAGTTCACTATTTTAAATTAATTATTTTTGAATAATTAGTCAAATTTTAAAAATTTCTCTTGCAACGGAAATAACATATGAAAGTTTTCTCTGTTCACGTCTCTTTTGTTCTGTGATTTGGTTTGGGCTCTTCTATCCACCTTGAATTCGGGTCGGATCGTACCGACCCGGCATCTTTCCCGCACTGATAAATCCATGTCCCTTCTCTTCTCTGTCGTGTTCATCTTCATCGTTCAAATTTACTAAAAATACTTTCTACTAATCTGGTATTCTTTTTCACCTTTTTTCCTTTTAATTTTCTTTGCTTCGTTTATGCTTTTGAAATGCGCTTCAATGCTTTCTTTTCATTTCTCAATTAGATTCTTGTTGGTTCTTTTAATTTTTTGTTTTTTTTTTGTTTGTGAACTGTTCGATTTTATCATCTATCTGATTCATTTTGCGTTGGTGGTTAGGTTTTCATTCTTTTTATTTTTCACAGCTTGTCGAATTTTTATCTAGGTTGATGGTGCTTGTTTATCCATTTGTTTCAGGTTTCGCTTTTTTATTCTTCGCTTGATTTTGTGGGTACAGTGAAGTAACTTTCTTTTCACATTTTTTTTTTTAGAATTTGAACTGTTTTGCTCCAATTTTGATCTCTTTTGTGATTTTTATGAAAATCATTCAGTGACGTTAGATGATAATTTGTAATTTATGTGATTTCAAATTTGAGTTCAATTTGTTTTTTATTTTATTTGATTGAAGCAGCAATTCTGGTTTCAGGTCAGTTTGATTGGGTTCTGTTTCTTTTACTGTTGGTACCAGTCATTTATGTATGCCTCTTACATTTCAGTTTTTATTGGGAGATTGCATTAGTTTTTTTTGTAGGTTTTGCTTCAATTTGTGGCCTCTGGGTGCTAGGTTCGAGCATTCAAACTATCATGTCCAAACAATTGGGTTTTACGTATCTTGTTTGTGTTAATTATTAGGTTTCTATAGTTATTTTTTTTTGTAATATTTCTCAAGGTTTTTTATATTACTATGCTAAAAGCCTTTGACTACCTATTAGGTTTCTATACTATAACCCTTTGTATATCATGGTTTATTAAAATCGGGGTCTTTGTTATGTATCCTAACATTGTTGTTAAGAGTAAAATACATTGGAACTTTTTTCTTCGTTATTATTATGTTAGGTTTTTGTTTGGATGTTTCAGTTTATTCATCTGCCTTTCAGTGTTATTGTTGTAAAGAAAACTATTCATATAGGGAAAAGAGTTTGAACTTTTAGATTTTCAAAAAATTTAAAATCAGGATATGTTGATGCTATGCTATATCAGAAGCTAACATTTTTTAACTCTACAATGTTTTTCTTTGTTTCTTTTAAAAAAATTTTTATTCTTTTTTGCTGGAATAAGGTAATTTTAAATTGTGCTAAGCTTTAAATTTTTCTTCTTATATTTTAGATTTGTGCTATTCACTAAATTCTATTTGATTAACTAGTATTTACAAATTGTAATGAAATAATTTATTTTGGAATATGAAAAATGTGGATAATGTACCCCTGATATTTTTTATTGTGTATTGCAAGCTCAGAATTGTTTACAGAATATTTGGTGTGACATCTATACTTGGAACCTTTTTTTACCAGCTTTACTAATTTTTGGTATATGGAAAGAAGACAATTTTTGTTCACAATGTCCAATATTTTCTTGCTGTGGTTGTAAATTCTTGCATTCTTAAGGAAAACCATTTCTACTTTGGTGTTTGACTTCTATATAGTGTAAAACACATGTTCCTTTAAAGGGCTTCCTTGCATTTATGTTGAGGGTTTGGGTTGTCCTGGTTTTCTACGCCGATATCTTTTGTTCTGTGCTTTTGATTTTGATTTTCTTTTAAGGGGAGGTTCTTGTCCTCCTATTCCTTTTGCATTCTTCTCCCCTCTGTCCTTTTGAATTTCTTCCCATTAAACTTTTTTAGTTAAAATATATTGTATTTGAGGGCGACCCATGGTGCAGCAGCAAAGTTGCGCCTTGGTGTTCAGCTGCTAATGGGTTCAAATTTGGAATTATATATGTTATCTGGTTTGCAACCATTTTAGGGTTAAATAGATTGGGCTGTAGAGTGTTTTTTGTGCATTAATAGCATCTGAATATGGAGAGTTCTTATATGGTCCATGGAACTTTTTCATGTGCATAAGTTACTGTCATTTGTATTTATTACTTTACTGTTTTTGTGCAATGTTTCATTATCGCTCTTATGATTTGAAAACAGGACATGGCAGAAGATATGGAAATTGATCAAATTGTGGAAGTTCCTGATACCCCAGATAGAATAACTGTGAGGGGTGATGATCAAAAACGTTTATGTAATCCTGAGAAGAGGGGCAGAGCTTTTAATGCTGCAGTTGAAATGAATAATAATTTCTGTACTACATCGTCCCCGTCAGAGAAATCTTATCCTTCTCAAAATGCTCCCATGTTTAGGAGAGGCCAAACAATGCATTCTAGTGGAGCTGAAAAGATGGAGAGAGGGAAAAGTATAAACTCCAAGGTTTCTTCTAAATCATCTCACCGAGATATTCCTGTTTTAGATTTGACTGAAGAGAATGGACCGAGCCAACAACTGAAACCAGCTTTCTCACTTGGTGCATCAAGAGATCATGCAACTGAAGACAAGAAAGCACCCAAAGCAGCTATTGGGAACTCTTTGTCGCCAGCCATTTTAGATTCGTCTGTTACATCTAGAAATCCCTTCACTGGAAAGTGTAAACTTCCAGGTTCTAATACATCTGTGGATCGTGGCAAGGGTATTTCTCTGTCTCAGGATTCTCGATCCCAAAATGATAAGCAAGTGTCTTTGCCTTCATTTGTTTCCCCCTCTCCACGAGGTAGAGAGAACAAGAGATTGGTGCGAAATGGGTGTATTTTACCTGTTAATATTGCAACAAGGGCTAAACAATTAGCTGAACAGAGAAACCTTCAAACTGAAGATGTTGAACAGAGCCATGCTGATCATGCGCTTTCTAGCAATGCAGTGTCGCCAAATAGTGTTGATGACATAGTTGCTAGAGAGAGAGGCAATGGTAGAGTTAAAGGAAAGGAAGTTCGTATTTATTCTCCATTGAATGGATGCAGTGCTGGAACTTTTTGCGCTGCTAGCAGGTAACGTGACCATGCTTCACTTTCAAGTTCTTTCTAATTTTTAGTTGATGACTTGAAGGTAATATCATCATTTGCTGGTAATCTTGCCTCAAGAGTTCTACAAGATTTATCTGCATGGAATTTTTATTACATTATATGAATAAACTGCTAGCAGCTTGATAATTGACTAGGTGCTGTAAAGCCTTTAACAAGCTAGTGAATCATATAACTTATAAATGTATTGAATCTAATTACTTGCTAAGGCTATCCAATATGTCCACATTTTACTAGAAATTGGTTCTCTTTGTTATAATTATAGAAATGAGGAACTGATACAATATAAATATCTAGATTATATATGTATTATTAGGAATGTTTTTTATTTATTCCTGTATCATGTCTTTGTTATTAGAGAATATAAAATCTCCTTCAATTGTTGTATTGATTCCTTTCTCTCAATATAAAAAAAAAGTACCTCTGCTGTCTCAGAAATATATGGTTTCAGCCCAACGTTTCTCTCTTTCTTAGAGTTTACCACTCTTAAATGGATTTGATTTTTGGGGTTACAACGGAAAATGAAATGAGATTATTTCTTCTTTCTTGGTCAAAAGGCATGCATGCAGTTCATTTATTGCAGTAAAAATTTTTACCATAAAAATGCATATTTATTGAGTATTGATCGTCATAATCATTGATTTTTGACTGGGTTGTTGGAACTTCTTGAAGTTTTTGACACAAGTACGTTTAATTAGAACTAAGGGTCATTCAGAAAAATAACAAGTTAAAAAAGTCTTCCTCTAGCATTAGGGTAGTTCTGATTGTGTTAAGAATTTGGGCTTAATGTCCACCTTACAAAACTGGATCTTATGGTGAGGATTAGCAAAAAGCCTTATAGGGCCTACATTTACCATATTTCTAGTTGATGTGAAATCTAAATCCACCAAGAGTGGACCTCTTGAGACTTCACTCAGCTTTTCAGATCGAGTCTCCATAGATTGCCCTTATAGCCTGCAATCCATGTTTCATAATTTTGTCAAATATTTTCCTAACCAGGGAGTCATTGCAAAGTCTGTTGGAGGTATGAATACTTTCATTGTGCTATGCAAGTTTTTTTTTTGGTTGGTAAAATTCAAACTAAATATTGGTCCCTAATGTTTATAGAATCGTTTTGGAAAGTGAAAAGGACGTAACATTGTCTACATGTTTAAATTGGTTACATCTTTTGTTTCTGTTGGCTAATACTGAAGAGGAATTTGATATTTCTTCAGTAGCCCTGCCATCAATCACGAAGAGGTCACTGGTACCAGTAATGATACAAGAAATTCACTTCAATACTCTGGAGTACAAGATGGTTGGAGAACTACTCGTAATTACATGAATGCTAATCAGCACATGTATGATGTACATGGGCATCGCATGACGAGAAATAATGGTGTTGGAAGATTTACTAATAGGCGGAATACACACACAGTGGATGGAAGAAACCTCGGGAGTAATCAAAGCAGCACACATGTACATGGTTCTCAATCAGATCATACCGCACAACCAAGTTCTGTGATCATGCTAGATGCGGACCAATCAGCTGTTAACCGTCCTACTGCTGACATTCTGGCTAAAAGGCAAAGAAGACGTGAACCACCTGGGGAATCATCAAGTTCACATCCGGAAGTGGTAGAGTTGTTATCCACACCAAGGAACTCAGCAAGCTCATCTCGGAGCCGTGGCTTGGATCCTGAAGTGGTTGAGTTGGTATCCACGCCAAGGTACAGATCATCTGAAGATTTAGATGATAATGACAACAATAGCTTGGAAGCTCGAGCAAGACAAGTGGAAGCAGATGAGATTTTGGCACGTGAACTCCAAGAACAATTGTATCATGATGATTTCATTGAAAACAGAGGGGTTGGTTTTTTCTTTTCTTTTCTTTTCTTATTTTTCTCGCCTCTTATGAGGTGTGGTTTAAGCATATATTTCTTTTTTTACAACAACTTCATCATATGTTGACTTGTTGCAGATTGATGAACATTTAGCGTGGGAGTTGCACCATGCAGAGGATCTTCTGCCTACATCCATTGATAGTCCCAGCATAAATCATCCTGTAACTAAGCCTTTTCTTCCTTTTTCTTAAATGAATATGTTACAGAAAACTCCTTTATGTATAAACTAAGTTTCTTGTATGTTTCCCTTAATATTATGTTGTTAAGAGGCTTCCTTTTATGCAGCAATGCTAAAATGTCCTGTATGTACTTATTTAACCCTTTCAAATATTTTTATAAAACTTAGATGATTTATGGATGGTGTTGAATTAAGGGTCGAAATGTCTGGAAGGAACTTGAAAGCTACATATAACATAACCTAAGATCCTAAGTCAATAGGGGCAATTAGGAATAATAAATTATTCTTTTAATTGAATTTTATACTGAAGAATTAGGAGTTTCAATTTCAGATTTTAATTAGAAATTAGTTGAGTATCAATGAAGCAATCTTTTAAAGAAACAAGGGGAGCAAAATTAGGGGATTATGGGGGCAAAATATTTTTTTCCAGATATTTGATAATAATTTTAAAACATGAGAGGGGGTGCTTGCCTAGGCTCAACTATACTTAGGTCCGTCCGCCACTGAACATAACCATTATCTTTGTTATTTGGCATAACTGTACAATTCTCTAGAATTTATCTGTGATGAGCGTATTTCAATGCTATTCTGTGTCCTAGTTAACAGGATGCTAGAGAAATATTATTAGAACTTGTACCCTCAAGCAAGAGGATATCTTGTTGCCTTGCCAGTTTTTTGTTAGTTGAAAAGTTGGTCAATTTAGAGATATAGTAATTGATAGCTGAGTAGAGGGGGTTTTGACAAATCTACTTTTTCAATATACAGGCAAGGCTTCCTAGGGCAAACAGACAGCCTCGTATATGGCCTAATCAGAATTCTTCTAGAAGGAGAGCTATGCCTGTAGTTTCTTTCTCTAATAGAATGTCACAGTTGAGGAGTCGTGCTACAAGTAGGACTCGGAATCCTAACATGCCATCTAGAGGAAGAGGCCCCCGGTTTCCTCTGGATATGGACTTAGACATGGTATCCTCATACATTTTCCCTATAATATTTTCTTCTTTCTTTTCTTATCTATCTTTCTTCTCTTTGCATTCCTTCATGACTTCCTAACGTAAATTTTCTTGCAATGTCATATCTTGGTAGCATGCAGTCATTTTTTTGTAATTAATTCCTTATCTTAATAAAATAATTCTAGAGTATTTTATTGTGTACTTGTTTAAAGGCATTCCTCCATTAACTGGGTTTTTAATGGGAGTTTCCACTGTTCATATGGTGGAGAAAGAGGAGTGGGAGTTGGTGCACGGAACTCGGGTGCCTTGTATTTTTAATTCTTTTTCCCCAGGTTCTTGTTTTATTTTATTTTGTACTTAAGAAAACCAAATAAAGTATGCATTTACTTTTTTCATTTATATGCAAGGACTGGTCTGGTATGGCCCAACTTCACTTAGGCCTAGCCTAACCCTACCTTGCATGACTTGGGCCCAACTTGGCTCAACTCAACCCGGTTCTACCTTACTTGGGCCTGACTCAACCTAATCTTGCATACCTTGAACTGATCCAAAGCTCACCTTAATTTTTGATTTTCAAAATCCAAAAAATTATCCAATCTATTTTATATTTAAATCCAAATCCAATTAAATGGACTGGACATAGAATCCAAAAATATGATTTGAGATAAATCCATTAAAATAGACAAAGTAATATGAATTTGGATGATATGGATTGAATTTAAATTAAAGATTTGAAGTTTTAGCTTACCCCTACAACTAAAGATGGATGTTAATAAAATAAGTAATGAAAAAAAAAAAAACAGAATGCAGGTGTTGGCGGAGGCGAAACTAGTTGCCGGCTGTGGTGGAACTAGTTGTAGGCAGCGGCGTCTTTGTCACTGAGGTGGCAGAACGGGTCTGCAACTATGTTCATTTAAGGCTAGGTTAGCCTTTTAATTTTGGACATGGATTGACTTCCGGTTTATGACCTAATCCACTCCATTTTCCTTTTTTTTTTAATTTATTGGGCTTGAGTTGGGTTATAAAGGACCAAAAACTGCCTTTTAGAAGTCAGGATTTGTTTCCTCAGGTCTGGGTCAGGATGGATTGACCTGAGACTTCTTCCACCTCTCGAAAGGGGTCACAAATCTGACAATATTCGCTGGACATTCTTGCATTCTGAAATGTGATTTCCACGATGTCTGTTCTGGGACGTCCAAAGTGGCCATGATGTCAAACCAGCATTGCCACCTCTGTGGTGGCAGGTACAACTGTCACCAATTTCTGACATGGTGCTACCATAGCCGATTTTGATAACACTGCTCTAGCTTTGGAATTATGTACAAGGAAAACTTGTTTACAATAAGGTGAGGGGATATTTTGAACAGACCGAACTCGAGACAAAAGTAAAATCTTATTAAAAATTTTCACCATAACTTCTTGCTTCCCCACCAAATTGTTATATAGTAAGAACTTGTACTTTTGCTTAATCTCATCCTCAAAGTGAGTCTCTTAGCATACAAGCATACATCTTTGAATTTGTAAATTTTGGATTGGGATTATGTGGTATTGAACATGTATAATTTTAATTTTCCATGGCATCCATCTCTCCTGTACAGAGACTTGATATATTGGAAGCTTTAGAAAATTCAATGGGGGATTTCAGTGATATTGCTGATGGCATCTTTAACGGGCGACGTGATTTCAATGAGTAAGTTTGTATTGGATAATTTATTTATACTTTGTGCGCATAACCTATGCTTCATTCTCATTTATTTTAATCTCTAAAATTAAGCTTAATTTTTGGTTCTTAAAATTTAGAATAGTAACAACTTAGAAAGTGAGAGGACAGAATGAGATAAAAGTACCAATGTGGGGAGGCCGCGTACAAGTTCTTCATTCTGTATGTTAAGTAGTACTGCACGTCACCAAAACACGAGTTTTTTTGTTGTGCAAGGGCCCCATAATGTTACTCAGTTTTGGCATAAGTTTGTATCCTTGATATCTGAATTTTTGAATTAGGTTCTTGGGTATGGTGGCTTCGCAATTGTTTACCGAAAGTTTTATTTCTTTTATCTCTGTTATGAATTTATGGTCCATGTTTTCTTGCAGAAGTGATTATGAAATGTTATTGGCCCTTGACGAGAGAAATCACCAACATACTGGTGCGTCTACTAATCTGATCAATAGCCTTCCACAGTCCACCATCCAGGTCAGTTATTATTTTCTGGTGAAATTCTTTATCCACTTTTGGGATGACCCTTAACACTGTCTCCTTTTTCCCTCAACCCTTCATGATCTGCTGGTCCAGTTTCAATTCTGGGGGAAAATGGAATTGATTTTTGATTCAATGCTGATATGTTTTATGTTCATTGTCACAGAATGACAACATGACAGAGCCATGTGCTATATGTCTTGAGACCCCAGTCAAGGGAGAAACTATTCGCCACCTTCCCTGTTTGCACAAATTTCACAAAGATGTGAGACCATTAAGCATATTTGTTTGTTTCTATTTTGAAATTATAAAATGCTAATTTGCTCTAATCTATTCTTGGCAGTGTATTGATCCTTGGCTCCAGAGGAAAACATCATGCCCCGTCTGCAAGTCATCAATCACCTAATCCATTTTAGGACTTAGGTTGTTAATTTATCTTTTGATGCATTAGATATTCATCAATCAGCCACCTCATTTTTTCTTTCAGGGGAAAAGGTAATAATCACAGTGCCTTTAATTTATCTTTTGATACAGTAGATATTCAAAAGCGAATAGTTACAGAAAGATCTGCAAGTCGTAACGATGCTGATATACTGTTACTGTCTTTTTTAAATTGTGATTAGTTGTGGGGCAAGAATGAATGCATTTTGAGAAATCTGTTATGACTGATGTTGTAATTTAACTTCTACTGCTGCTGCTGCTAAATACTGCAGAGTTGGCACGAGCCCAATCTTCAAAATTTTTTTTCTCTTAAAGATGAGAATAATGGTCCTTGTTTAATCTCTAACCAAAGTTTTGGACTCTTTAGGAGGAAGAGTGTGAGACTCACTATTTAGAGAGAATTTTTATATTGACGTTTCAAAGTTCACTAGTTATTTATTATTATATGAAAATTTATTAGAATAAATAAAAAGTACAGTATGAAAAAATTACATTAAAATCATATAAAAGATTACAAACTCGTCTTCCTTTCATACACAACTTTGTTTTATTTTCATTCAAAGATATAAAGGTAATTTTCTATTATGTCAATGAAAAATAACAAATTCTTGATATCTTTCCGTGACAATGGTCCATAAAAATAAATCTGTTTCTTTAAAATTTATAAATTATGTAATAGATATATATTTTTTATTAAGGTACATACATTTATAATTATTTTCTCAAATTATCACTTTATATTTTTTAATATCATAGTTTTTTTTTTAAAGTGTGCCATGTTCTTAAAATTTAAGAAAACACCCTTGTAATTTAAAAAAGAGAATAATTTAATATTTTTTAAAACTAGTAAAACATTTACTTATTGTAATTTTAAAAAAATGATGTCAATATAATTTGAAATTTACACAGACAATATTAGTGTAATTTATTTTCTTATAAATAAAAATATTATACACATGTCTACCAATATTAAAATCATTGTATTACTATCTATTTAATAACATACACAACAATTATTAATGATAACACTTTTCTTCTATATTATTCTAAAACCATATTTTCCTCTTCTTATTTTCTCTCTGCATTTTCTTCTCTTGTATATCTTCTCCACTCTTCCCTGTCTTTTTTATCTTTCCTAATCTCTCTTTGTTGCCTTTCCTTCACCTCTATTCTTTCTTTCTTTATCTCATTTTTCTTTCTCCTCTATTATTATCTAAAAGACAACATGTTTATGTTTAAAATGGTTAGATATTATATTGTATTAATTTTTAACTATAAAAAATTTTAGAGCTTAGTAATATTTATTTTCATTACGTTTGATATTACATTTTTCTTTTAAATATATATTTCTAAAAGCATATACAGTACAAATTAAATTTTCTTATCTAAAATAAGTTTTGAAATTGATTTGTTTATACAAAATATTTTAAAATGAAATAAATTAAAATTAAAATAATTCAAGTTTTAACCATTTATAAATTTCTAAAATTTTAAAATTTGTGGTTCTAAGAGGATTTAGTTCAAAAACTTGTTATTGAAAACTAGGAATAATCATTGATTTGATTTTTAATGATCCAATCTATATTTATTTTAGATTCAAATAATTTGATCAGATTTTTTATCCAAATCTATTTTTTCAGTAAAACTAGTTTTGATTTTTCTTTTAAATCCAGATCCAAATATTTGGATCAAGATTTAAATCTGGTCCAAATATTTGGATCAAGTTCAAAATCCAGAATTCATTTGTTATAAAAGAAATTTAAATTGAATTTTATAAAACTTGTGTCCTTAAGGCCGACACGATACAATTTGGCTAGAGTTGTCAATTTGTTCAAATCCACAGGACTAGGCCTTAGCCCACGTGGCTTAGGGCCAAAAAAGTCCACCATGCAAAAAGTTCCCCATTAAAAAAGCCCACAAGGCCAAAAACCACATAAAAGTTATATGGTTCAAGACCTACCCATGGGCTTTCTTCTTAAACATGAAGATATATTATTTATTAAAATATATTATTATACTTTTCGTCGTTGGCTTATGGTCGAAAGGTCTAGGACCCGTCTAGGTCTTCAGGCTAGGCCAAGCCGACCCGCTTAGGTCGTTGGGACAACATAGTCTATCTGACTCGTCGTGTCGACCCAACACGGTCAAGTTGTCGTGTCAGCCCAATCTCAGATGGTCGATCGTCAGGCCCACTTGACCATTTAGGGTTGTCGGGCCTGCCCGGTCCGTACAAGTCGTCTGGTATGGCCCATCCAGTCGTCGGGCCGACTCAGCTTGTCCGAGTTATCGGGCCCGCCCGACCCCATCAAGGTCGGCCCAACCTGTCCGGGTCTTCGGGCCCAATTGACTCATTCGGGTCATCGGACACAATCGAATTGTTCGGGTCATCGGACCCATCAACTCGTTTGGGTCATCGGGCCCGATTGACTTGTTCGGGTCATCGGGCCTGTCGAGCTCGTTCGTGTCTTTATGCCCGCCCGACCCATTCAGGTTGTCTAGTCTATCAACTCATCCGAGTCGTCGTGCCCGTCTAACCTATTTTGTTTGTCGGGTCCGCTCGACCCTTTAGGATAGTCGGGCCTGCCCGTCGAGCACGACCCGTTTGAGTCTGATTTAGCCTTGTCCATCTCAAACTTTAGCCTAATCCAGCTAAAAAATTAAATTGAAAATTTGGATTGAATTTTTTGGATTATCCATATTTGAAAATCTTGATTTAGAGAATGAATATTCAATCCATGAAATATATAAAATGTGGATTAGAGTGAAATCCAAATCCATTAAAATGGATTTTAAATGAATTGAATTTTTAATAAAATGGATTTTAAATGGATTGAATGAGAGCAAAAATGGATCGGACAAGAAAATTAAATTTTTTACCCACCCCTACTGAAAACCTTCTCCATCTATCCCATGAAATCATGAACAAACACAAGTGAAGGCACATGCTTCAAAGTTATTATGATTATAACACTAACAAACTTTCACTTTCTTTGTAAGAATTCATTTTTGCTTTTTAGTTTGCAGCATATTTTTGGAAATGATTTCTAAGATGTAACCAAATATATTATTATTAGTATTATAATCTGTAGGAGCCATTTTTTTGTCTTAAGCTTAATGGGCCTAACTCTAGTGAGTAAGGGAGGGCCCAAGGTTAGCCCACCAGCCTTTTTCCAAAGGCAAGAAAAACCCCTCAGTTCTGATTCCACTCGGTCATTCCCTCTTCTTCCCTCTCTCACTAAAACGTTCTCACTCTTGTTCTCTTGTGAAGCAGAAGTTGTGCTAGGGCAACTGCGAAACTTTCCTCGAAGCTAGTCGAAAGCTCCTTCAACGTAAGTTAAACACCTGAACCTTGTGTTTTCCCTCCCTTTTCTGTTTGGTAGTGTTGGTTCAGTTTTGGGTCGTCCTAATAGCCTTCTTTTCTTGTACACTTGTCTTTGTTTCAGCTTCTTAAGTTGTCGTTCACTGTGGTGAGCTCCTATTAGAACTCTCTTCCACTATGGTTTCCTTTTCCAGGTAAGAGAAGCTAGAGTTTACACGTTTTTATACAATATTCTACTTATCTTGGTTTGGTTTCATGTTTATTTGGCTTGTTTGTTGTTGTGGTTGCCTGGAAAATGTTAAAATGTTGTTTAGCTTTGAATGTTTGTTTGTTGCATGCGTGAACAGTGGAGAGAACTGGTATTTTCGCCCAAGCGAGCATATCTCACCTATGCGAGAATAGTAGAAGCTCACCTGGTTTCTGCTTGAACTCTTGCCCATGCGACGAGCCTCCATTTTGAGCGACGAATTATCTCGCTCAGGCGAGAAGGTCTCGCTTAAGCAAGAACCCGCAGAAACCTATAGTGTTCACTGTTCGAGCTCTCGCCTAGGCGAAATGGGTTCTCTTGAACGAGAGAGTCTCTCTAGCATGAGCGAGAACCTCTAGCTTGGGCGAGATTCGTGCAGGAAACATTGTATTGGCTGAAATTGCTTTATGATTGTTTTATTTACCTTTCATGCTCGAAGTATATGACCATGCCAATTTTGTATGCTTTAATGAGACTGAAATGGATGTGTTGGTATGAAATGAGACATGACTTGGTTGGTTGGCTATGTATTGACATGAGACTATAATGCTTGAGATGACATGTGAAATGTTGTTGGTAAAAGAGTTTCATGGAAAACTCTTGGTGATGGTATGGATTATGTATACCTTGATATAGGAGATGTCTAAATAAAGGAAGGTAACTTGAACTCTAATAATCATTCACACTCATATAAAGTAGAATGATTTATGTGGTGAAAGTGACAAAAAGTCCTAGTCTTTGGCAAGATAATGACTTTTAGATGATCATGAAATTAACCCGAGGTGTGGTTGATTAATAACCCCTTATGTCTAGACTCACATGATTTGAGTACCTAATGCTTTGTATGTTTATAACCGGATTTACATTATATATTTAAATGTAGATTAAAATACTCTGTTGGTCCTCGTATTTTTATTAATCTCAATTAGGTCCTCATTTTTATAAACTAGTATCAATTAGGTCATTTCCGTTAGCAAAGAACTAACACCGTTAAGTAGGTGCCACGTGTCAGCTTCTCGTTTTTTTGAATTTTTTTTTTTGAATTTTTTTTTTGAATTTTTTTTAATCTTTTTAAAATTTATTTTTTTAAAAAAAATTATTATTTTTTAAATATTTATGCCACGTGTCAGGTTTGCAGTGTGTCACGTGTCAATCTTATATGGTGACACGTGTCAAATTATTGTATAAATATCAAATTATTGTCAAATTATTGTCAATCTAATTGATACTAATTTACAAAAATGAGGACCTAATTGAGACTAATAAAAATACGATTACCAAATTAAAATTCTGCGACAAAAACGAAGACCAACGAAATATTTTAACCTTAAATGTAATTATGTTATAATCAATATTATACGTACTTATTACTCATAATATATAATTAACATCTAATCACCTATAATACATTCAATTATCACGTAACAGCAAAGTAACGCTGAAGAATATTTTCACGTGAATTTGCATTGGAGAAACCGAAGAGTATAATTATAAAAAAATTTCTTGTTATATTTGAAGATGGGGAACGGGTCTTCACTTGCAGATCCAAACATATCACAGGATCATATTTTATGAAAATGAAACAATGGCGTTTGACACATTAACCATTTCGAGCTTATGTAAGATCTCAAATAGTTTCATTTGTAGTGTGACATGTTTCGGTCTTCTGCATTGCATCTTTTCTAAACAGGGAAAACACGGAATCCACTTGTTTATTATTGTTCATTCTAATTGGGGAGAGAAGAGAGAGTAAAAGATGTAATAACTTGTGTGAGGAGAGAAAAAAAAAATATATAAGTGTGTATAATTAAACAAAACACATAACAAAACAATTCTGGTTTATGAATAGAAAAGTTTAAAATTGTTGAACAGTGGTTGATATTTCCACTAGCATAGGAGAAAGCCTTATTGTAATTTTTATTTGATTAGTAAGTAGGAGGAAGGTATTTCTAGCGAGCATCCTTGGATAGAAGAAGATTATCCACTTTCCGGGCATTGCATAGTTCATCAGCACAATCACCACTCTCAAAAACAGCAGCTGCTCCCATTCCAGTACCTGCTCACACCAGACAACCCATCATTTTCTGCAACATGTTTATTAAGCACAAGCCAAAACATACAGTGAGAAAGTGAGTGTACCTATGCACATAGATATAACCCCAAATCGACAGTCCCTGCCACGTTTCTTCATTTCATGCAACAGTGTAGCAACACATCGAGCACCTACAAAAAAAATTGAAAAACAAAATGTCATGTATTATTCGAATTTAGCAAGTGAACGTGACAAAAATCCTACAGAAATTTTACAAGTAACATCAGTTGTCCAGAACAGAAGAAAATAAGACAAAGAGATAGATTTGAAACGGAGATTGGATAACCGAGGAATTGAAAAACATACTCTCATTGGATCTCTCATGAATCAAAGTTAGTATATTTTTTGTGATTTATGTATGTTAATATGTAAGAATCTTAAATCTTAAGTAGTTTTCTGAAATTAAATTAGGAATGTATGAAAATTACAAAGAACTTACATGAACTGCTATACTCTTGAATAAAAAGAATTAGGCTGTATCACTATAAGTTATAACTTTTGACTTATCCAACAAGGGATTGGAGTATGGTGTATAGATAACAGTGGTGTTGTTGCATTTGGAATGTAAGATAAAAAGTTGTGATATACACCTGTTGCACCTAGAGGATGCCCAATTGCCATTGCACCTCCATTAACATTGATCTTTTCTGGATCAAGTCCTAGCTTGTTTCGGCAATACACGAACTGGGAAGCAAATGCCTTAACACAAACAAATTATTGAAGTTAGTATATGTAAATTCAGACAGAGAAAACGGAAAATGTAACACAAACACATTGGTCAAGTACCTCATTTATTTCAAAAAGATCAATATCATCAAGCTCTAGACCTGCAGCCTTAACAGCAACAGGAATTGCAGCAGCAGGGCCCACACCCATGATTGCAGGATCAACACCAACTGCTGAGAAAGTCCTGGATGACAGCCAATAAATAATGTTCACATTTCTATCTTATCAATTATTCAATTTCAAATTTTAAGCACATTGATAATATAGTTTATGATTTTAGAATGGAACAATTCATTACAAGAAAGATAAATATATATAAATATGAAGTTCCAGTTTCTAAAAGAAATGCTTGACAGGTTTGTTCAAAAATTGTTCTCTTCCTAGATAATATTGTATGAATCTTGTATTTAGGGATTATAGTGAATGAAAGTTCCTTTCTATTTTACTAAGGGGTGCACTTGTATAAGAAACATGACAAAACAGGAATTTGTCAGTACTTATTTTTTGAATGTATTTTGAGTTCTGTGCAATTATGCTTTTGGTGAATAAAGCACTCTACGTGAAAACGTGTGCCAAAATGTTGCTGGTATAGTTGGCAAGAAAATTGGTACTAATCTAGTAGGATTTGATAGTCAAATATACACCTAGCATAAGGAACTAGATATACCATTTACTAAACCAGATAAGTATAAATGTGTGTTGTTTGGCCAAAACAGAGAAAAAGTGCATCATTCTGCAGCTGAGCACTAATTTAATAATTCCAAAATATATTTTTTCTCAATTTTTTAAAAACTTAATTCAAACTTTAATCTAGAGCATTGACATTTCAATATGCACTGGATATATAAATATTTCCATTGACTAAAGCTAATATGGCACAGACTATGTACCTGAATACACCAAGAATGGGTAGGCCCTTTTGCTGTGCAATACTTCTTTTCATAAGCAGAACAGCTCCAGCTCCATCACTCACCTGGCTAGAATTACCTAAAGCACAGGTATCACATGATTAAACTTAGAACATCAATTAGAAGGGATTTGGGGAAATGAATCAGGTTTTTTTGATCTTATACCAGCAGTAGTGGTTCCATCTTTCTTGAAGACAGGTTTGAGCCTCCCTAGATCAGATACTGTTGTCCCAGGTCGAATTCCATCATCAACAGAAATGGTGACAGGTTTCTCCTCACCAGATTTAGGGTCCACAATCTGTTAGAAAAAAAAAAAAAAGGTTATATTCAGCACCCAAGACGCCAAAGAAAGATTCAATATACCCTGTAACGGCAATACCTTGGTGGAAACTGGGATAATTTCATCTTTAAATCTACCAGAAGCAGTAGCTGCAGCAGCTCGTCTATGAGACTCAACCTAACAACATAAACAACATAATTGTTAAGAAGCTTCAGTTCAAAGTCATTAAATTATAAAATACGAAATCTTAAATTAAGAAAACATATATCCAACTTACTGCAGCCAGATCTTGTTCCTTCCTTGAAACACCAAAGCGATTTGCAACATTTTCAGAGGTAATACCCATTGGAAGAAGACAGTTTTGAGCTTGCTCAAACATTTTTACCTGTCACAACACCAAAGAAAATATCATAACCTTGCAGCCATGTTAGAAGTTTTATTTCCTAAAATAAAAATTAAGATTATATAATAAAGCCGAGGAGATGGAGAGATGAAAAGAGGGAAAAATACTTTAGGATTAACTGATCCTTCCCATGCCATTGGATTCGCTGTCATAGATTCCAAACCAGCACCAATGCCTAAACAAAATAAGTAAAGATAACATAAGACGCTAAAAATCATTAACAATCACAAGAAGAACAACAAAGAAAAATGGTGCATCCTTTACCAATGTCATAGAATCCAGCCCTTATAGCAGCAGCTACATCAGCAACAGCCTGGAGTCCAGACGAACATTGCCTATTAACAGTCCTAACAGGTACAGTTTCTGGATGGAAATAAAATCACATGTACTATCAATAACAAATCAGAGTCACATATCAGGTTCACAAGCACGGAATATGTACACATACCAGGAAAACCAGCATAAAATGCAGCCATTCGGCATTCACTAGCTCTTTGAGATCCAGGAGCCAATACAGAACCCACAACAATATCCCCAACTTCACTTGGGTTGACATTGGTTCTCTCAATTACAGCCTATGATGAAAACCCATGTTCATGTAGAGTTATAGAATAGAAAGTTACATTTAATACAGTAAACTATAAACTAGAGTTACAAATACCTTTGCACAAATCAACACAGCTTAAGAAAAGCAGTTATTTATTAGAACTCATCCAAAATTGAAAATGCACAAAAACTAAAAATCAAAAGCAAAGAACTGAAACCTTTAAAACAGGAGCCAGTAGATCATCAGCATGAGTGTCTTTGAAACCACCACGCTTAGATTTGCAAAGAGCAGTTCGATAAGCACTGCAGAATTGGAAATACATAATTTTGGGTAAAAGATAAAGATCCATCAAAAACAAATCCTCATAATTCACAGCTGTAAACTGTCATTAGATAAATAAAACTTGTTTAACATGACATATTTCAATTGAGTAAGAGCACAACTTACGCCACGATCACAACATCGTCCCCAAATGTAGATGTCCTGTGATAAGCAGCACTATCCCCCGCCGCACATGCTGAAGCCTGGTGATCAAGAGTTCAACAAAGAAACAATCAACTGACAGCAAATAAAAGCATCAATATACAAATTGTTTTGTGATAAAAATATACAACAAACGCCTAACAATCCATCAAGGAAACCATGTGTAGCATAAGAATCATATGTGCACAATTTCTCAAACGCCCTGTCGGGCATATAAAATCATAAATATATACAAGATCAAAACTTAGAAAGAATTCTTAGCAAACAATTAATCAAGAAAAAAAAAATCGGATTTAAATGTCAAAAGGGAAACATGAACACGTTCCATTTCAAAACAAGTGAAACAACCTATTGAACAAATATAAGCACGTTCAGTACATGAACACGTCCATATACATATTACTCTTTTATAAATAACAAAATCCTAACAATCAATCAAGGAAACTATATGTAGAAAAAAGAGTCATGTTTTTCCTTCTTCCAAGACCCGCACTCTAGCAGCCTACAAAATCACAAAATACATCCACGAAAAAATATTTCTTCACAATTCTGAGGGTAATAATCAATCAAGAGAAAACAAGATACAAGATCAAAACTTTTATAAAATTCTGAGCTAACAATCAAAGAAGAGAACAAATTGTCACAGAATTAACAAAAGGGTAATCAACACACATGTCAAACAACCTATGAAATGAATATGCAAATATTTTGAGCTAATAACCAATCAAGGGAGCTGATCATGGCAAAGTTAGCGAAAGGGACGGTTTTTCCAAAAGCCAAACAAGCATCAAAAGATTAAACGAAAAGGGTAACGACGAAAACGCCATGTTAGTGGTAAGAAAGTGAAGACAGAAAAAGGGAATGAAAGAAACTAACAGAGAGAGAGGATGATTCATTGGCGTGGGTGGATGATGAAGGGTTGAGATGATGAAGCAAAATCTTCTGTCTGTTGATCGCTTTCTCCATTTTTGAGTTTCGTGATTTGGAAAGTAAATCGAATTCGCAGAGAAAGGAAGAATGGTGAGATTCAAAGAAGAGATTTGATTTGATCACTTCATACTTCCGTTTATTTATCCAGTTTGGAAGCAACAAAAAAAGTCATAATTATTTTCACATATTATTATAAATTTATTATACCAAATTGTAATTTGGCTTTTATCTAATATTCAATGTATGTTTTTGTCTTTTTTTGTGATTTTTCCTTACAGATTTAGAAATTTCATAATTTTTATTACATATTCATTTTTTTAAAGTTTATTTTCTTTTTTTTATATTCATTTCATTAAATTTGTTCACCATATTTTGATAAGAAAGTGTTATGTCGAGGTTTATTATAAGTAAATAAATAAAACATACCTTGAATTCAATATTTTAAAAAATATAACAATTTACTAACAAAATCCAAGACTAAAATCATGAAACAAATATTATTGTTAAAAAAAATACATTTTTCACTTCTTATTTAATATGTTATTCTGATAATTTTCTAATAGAGATGTTTGAAGAAGTCATAACGATATGTTAAGAGGAATATTTATCTTATTAAAAATAGTTTTGCTTGAATTATTAATTTCATTAATATAAATATATAATTTCAATATTGTTTTGATATAAATTTTATCTTATATTATAATAGTTCTATTTTTTTATTTTTATGAGTGTTTTTTTTTTTCACTTGACTATGGTAATGATAAAAAGGATGACAATATGGATTTAGTTCGTTGGATCAACTTGCAGGTTTGCAAAAAAAAAAATGCAGGCACGCTGAGATATTGAGCTTGCTAGCCTGCAAAAATCCAACCCGCATAATCCGTAGCTTGCTCAGGCTGCGACCTGCATAAAAAAGACTTGCACTTGTGTATATTGGTTACTTTTCTTCTAAACTTCTACATAAATGTACCAAATTCTTGTATGAGTGGTAAACACAAGTGTATGTATTCTGGGATGTGCTAAAATTTGAAGAATACATGGTATATGTTAAAGTATGAATATGAATATGATGGAAATGTTGAATTATCAATTTATCATCCACTCCCTAAAGTCTTTGCTTAATCTTGTGAAAGTTTTTCAATTTGGTGAACATTTAAAGCTTTATCATATGATTTAAAAACAAAAAAAAAAAAACAAAAACAAAAGCAAGTTGGAACATAACTTATGCGGGACGGACCAAACTTTTCAACCCGCATTATGGGGGTTGCCCTGTCATGGCTTGGTTTGGGGACATTGGTCCTAAGTGTTGGGACATCAATGGAAGATTTGGTAGCAAGCATAATAGGTGCAAAGTCTCACGAGTCTATTCAATATACTAGTCTTGTGGAAGTAGATTTTAGATTTATCTAGTTATTTGAAATGTTTTGGATTTATGGTTGTTTAAGCCATTAGACTGAGATATGTGGACTGATACCTGGTATTTGATTCAATGTATGTGAAGTATACGCATTCTTGGATTGGTTCATATAATGAAATGATATTGTTGAATGAGTTGTTAGGTTGAAGCAATTGATTTATTTAAATGGAAAAATGAGAAAGACTAAGTTAAGAAGTGATTTGTAAGGCCCAGTTATTCTCCGTTTGGTTTATTTTATGGATTGTCCACTCCTTGGGCTTAAGGAGAGCTAGCCCAATTCATTTTTCTAACCTAAAGCGCCCAAAACCCTAATCTGAGCTCACTTTCGTAAAAACATATTCCCTTCTCTTAGAGCTGCTGCCGTCTCTGCTAGGGTTCCAGAGCGCACCTTCCGTTCACATTTCGCTTAACTCCGTTCTTGACCCACGTAAGTGTTTCCAATCCATGCTCCTATAATTCTCTGGTCCTATTTGTCGTGTGTAGTGTTAGAGCTTCAGTAGTAAACACTCCCTGTTCGTTTTTCCAGCTCTGTGATCTCCTCCTAAAGCTGTGGTACTCCGCTGTTCGGTGTCGGGACACTTTAAACTAGCTTGTTCCAGGTAGGGAAGCTAGAACCCACTCGTGTATTTCATTTTTTTTACTGCTGTTTCACTGTTGTACTGAGGGTCTTTGACTGATTTGAGGCTCTGTGTGCTTAAAATGCGTTTGGTATGTTGTTTTGGTGTGGTGAGAACGACTGTTGCAGAAGAACAGTGGCGAAGCCTGTTACTCTCGCCCAAGCGAGCCAGTCTCGCCTAGGCGAGATGAACAGGGACTCGCCTGGATCATTTTTGCGTGAAAGGTCGCCCAGGCGACCAGCTCGACTTTTGAGCGAGTGAGTACCTCGCCCAGGCGAGAGGGGTCTCGCCTAAGTGAGATCCCGCGTGTGCTCCTGCCCCTTTCTTGAGCCCTCGCCTAGGCGAAGAGGGACTCGCCTGAGCGAGCACGTCTCGCCTGAGCGAGACCCTTCAGCCCTGAGCGAGGGGCTGGGCGAGACAGTGTGCTATTTGGATGTTCGGTTGTTCCTGGATGGTTAGTATTGGTTTGGAAATGAATGGTATGATGAGAAACATGTATATAATGGAATGTTATGTATGCTTGGCATGATTAATGAATTGCGTTTGGGTATGATCTTGGCATGTGAAATGAATGAGTGGTTTGGAACTAAAGGAACATGGTATTGATATGAGAGGAGGCCCTAGACTCATGGGGTGATGATGATCCGATGTATGGATTCAGAATGTGATGCGTATGAGGAATTAATCTCAGGGGTTGGTATGGAATTTTAAATATGATTTAGTGTTCCCTTTTGATGATTTATGAATGTTGGTATGCGTCAACGTGTAAATTCCTTGGGGTCTTAGGTGAGACCTCCGGGGTCGCGCTTCAGTGGTCGGGACGTAATCCCATGGCCCCTGTTAGTGGGTGTCCATGGTGGTGCCCCATCTGTATAACTAGGTAAGGATTCAAGTTAAGGTTGCATCCTGACACTTTAAGGAGTCAGTCAGTCTCACTTAGAGTGGACTAACTCCTGTGGTGAGAGTAGCAGGAGGCCCGAAATTCATTTAGGGCTAACCTTATGATGAGGAAAATTTGATTCATCGTAACACTTGTAACACATAGCTCAGGGGTGAGCAAATGTATCCATCACAAGTGCAAGCATCCGCTGAATCCGACCAGGTTATACGTATCTGGATGAGTCGAGTCGAGTCGTAGTGTATTGAATGAAGAGTCATGATATGCTTGGTTGTTGTATGAGTATGGGATGGTGAAAATATAATTGACTGTATGATGAATATGTTATTGGCTCTAGCTTACCCTTTCTGTTGTTTGTTGTATGTTCTGTGGTGTGGCTTTTTCTTTTGCGATGATCATCAATTTGATTGATGGGAGCAGATGGACGAGATTCTCGTGGCCAGCAAGGAAATGGAGATTCCGTTGCCTAGTCCGCGTGGATTGGACTATAGCTTCCTTTGGACTTTTCTTTAGGGCTATGGCCCCTGTATTTCGCTGTTCTTAGATTTGTAAACTTTTAGTCAAATCGTTATCCTGTTTTGGTTGGCATCGTGGTGTGCCTAATTTTGTAGAGGTGGTGTTAAGAACCCCAGAACTGCGTTGTTGTACTATCTTATGTGTGGCGTTTCCTTTAATTGCTATTTTAAATTAAATGGGACGTTACATGATTTTTATCAAAGATTTGTTTTGATAATTTTTTATTATAATTTTTTTTTTACAAATTTTATTCTATTTCAAAGTTTTAAATGAATAACTTTTGTAATAAAATATAATTTCTTTCTATTTGAGTTTATGAAATTAATTTACCCTTACAATTTTGTGTCTCTTTTATTTTATTTTTTTTCTTCTTATACGATGATGATGTATATTTTATATATGCAGAGTAAAAATAAAAGTTGATGAAGATAATAATTCAAGAGTTAGAATAATGAGCAAACTGGAACAAGAAGCTGGAGAAACAAAATAAGTGCATTTTAAATTAGAAGTTTATCCTGTTGAAAAGTTATATTTAATTTTATAGTTAGAAATCAAAATATTTATGACTTTATTTTGAATGCATTTCGAAAGAAAATCCTATTCGGCTATGAACCCTAGTATATTTTCAATTACCAACGCTATCGATATTTTTTTATAACAAGTATTTGTTAATTGATATTTGTTTATAAAAAGCTGGAATGTTACATATATTATATACTTTCAACTTATATTTTAGAAACTTAGATGGTTTTTACAAATTCTCTCTTTAAGTCTATTCTAAGTCTATAGTAAAATATATACTTATATAAAAGTGTTATACGATGACATTAACTTGTAAAATTTATAATTAACAGTGATTTTTTAATATATATATATATATATATATATATATATATATATATATATATATATATATATATATAAACTACCATGCACTTAAATTAAATGTCACTATTATTACGAAAATCTAAAACAATATCTTTAAATGTTACATAAATGTAAACCTAAAAAATGTGAAAATTGCCAGACGAAAGTAACACTCTTTTTTCTTTTTTTTTTCTAAAGAGATATATTTAATATTTTAGGCATTTCAGGGACGCAACCTAATTTATCTCTTTAAAATTTATTGCGACTAAAAGTAATATTAAAAAAATACACTACGATTTACTTGATAATAAGTAGAGAATCATAATTAGAAGAAAATAACAAAAATAAGTGTCAAAACTCAAAAATGTATATAGAAGAATTGAAAATGTGGGAGTGTGGTGATGTAGCATAGAATCAAATCCAGAATTGTTGGGAAGCGTGTGATTTGATGAAGCAAGATTGATACGTAAGGGACACGTACTTGTGGAGTAGATATACATCAATTCCATCGTTTACATTTGCTTATTTATTTATTTAAACTTAAAACAGGAGTACATGTGATATTTTATTAAAAAAAAAGGAAAAGAATATAATGTTAATTTATTTTAATTGAAAGAAAAGAAGAAGGTAAAACTGACTAAAAAAATGCATTTTAATTAGCGTAATAAAATAATTTATTTACATATATTAATATATTAATAATATGTTTAGAAAATAATTTTTAAAATGTATATTGATTTAAAAATAATTTTAAAATATAAATTAAAGTTAACATAAATTTTAAATCAAAATAAAAAAATTATATAATTTTAATGAACAAAAGATCTTCAAGATAAAAATATTTTAAAAATTTAATTTAAAAAATATCATGATTTAAATAACTGAAAATGTTAAAATATAAATTATACTTTATTATGATTTAGATTATATTTAGATGAGTTAGATTTATTTTATTATTAAAAAAATGTATATTTTTTAATTTATTTATTTGAATATTGTTTTATAAAATAAATCTAACTCATCTAAATATAATTTTAGATTAATTTCAACATCAAGGCCAATTTGTTAATTTTGATTTTGTTTTTCAATTAAACTTATCACATCAATCAAATCATTCAGGAACATTCACAAACTTTATTTTTTAGATTCATTCACTTTCACCTACAAATCCCTTAAAAAGAACAATACAAACTTCATCTAATCTAGTCAAATCCATCATTTTCCTCTCTTCAAAATCAATCTTCATAAGTGAACATACCTTAATATTTTACACATGTCATACTCAAGGGTGAAACAGATAAAACACTTGTTTTAAGCCTAAATAACGACCTCAAGTTTTTTAGTACTAATATTCTTTCTATTAAATTAATTATAAAATTATATTTAAGAAAAAAAGACTCAAAAAAATATTTTATAATACTAATATATCTCTATTAAATTAATTATAAAATTATATTTAAGAAAAATTCTAAAAAAGTCTTAATATCCGTGTTTTTTTATTAGTATTAAAAAATATTATTTAATAAGTTAAAATCCTTTTTCAATAAATTATAATTTTGTTTAGTAAAAAAAATAGTTATTTTCATTCTGTTATAATCAATTTTGATTTTTATCTTCGTGACTTCTCGTGTACTCGTTTCACTCTTTGTCTCTATTGTTTTCTTATATTCTACAATTATTCTTTTAAGGATTGACATATTTTATTCCTTGAATCTCATGGTGTTTTTATGTACCATTCTTTTTATCCTTTTTTAGTAACGATCTTTCTTTCTATTTGTGTTGATGTTATTTCTATGTTATTTTTAAATTTTGTATTAGAGTTAGAAAAACTTATCTTTTGCCCAATTTTATTTTTCGGTATTTTTTTTATTTATGGGTTTCAAGAGTTTTTCTGTATAGATTTTGATGAAAAACTAAAATTTTGCTTGGATTAAATTGTATAACTATTAACTAGGTTATGGCTTTTCGTGGATAATAAAGATGAAATCTCTAATGAAATAAGCGATGAACACGAATTAGAATCAGAGAACAATATGATAGTTAAATAAAAATAATTACGACAATTTAATAGATAAATTTGCATAAGAAAAGATTCAAAATAAATTTTAAATAAAAAGCTTCATTTTTAAGTTTCTTTTAGGTCTCCCAAACCTTTGAAATGACCTTGCATGTGAACACTTACTAGATTTTTAACCATATTACGCAGACTCTACTCAACCAACAATATATCAAGATTTGTGTCTTCATCACCATGCAAGGTTAATTCACTGTAGCTCATAAGAATGATACTCTTTTACACTAAATATCACTGTATGAACCTTTATTGACTCCCATAACTAGACATATTATTCTATGTGAGTAGGATACTAGTAGAGTTAAAATAATTTTTTTTTACATAATCATCATTCAATACATTTTAAACTAAAAATCAATGCAGTACTTCCTCTTGGAAACCACTACACTCCCGTCATCCACACACCAAACAATCATACATATCATATTAAATCCTTAATAATCAACACATGCATAATTATAAATTCTAAAGCATGATAATTAAACAAATACAACTATTAACACCCAACATTAACCTATCTCACCCATCGAAAGTCATCCAGAAACTTTATAGGACTCAAGTTCTAATTTGTGCCCAGTGAAAACAAATCAGCGTTCAACGCCCTCATATAGCTCCCAACGAAATAGACCTGGTGCTTAATGCCTGAGCCCTAGAGCTCCCCAAAATTTAATTTCATATGGAGCCTAACGTCATGCATTTGACGCCCACCACTAATTGTGGAGTTCCCAACGATGTCTTGTTGAAGGATTATGTTGTTTTCTTTTAAGATTGTTGAATATGATGTGAGTTGATTAAGAAAGCTAAGTGAAATCCCCATTGGACATTAAGATAGCAAGCTATCTAGATGTGAAGGTTTCTTTCACAAAGCTCAAGAGAAGAAGATGATAAATTGATTCAAAACAAAAACGAAATGGAAAGCACATAAACCATAGAAAACCAAGAACAATTAAAGGAAGAAGAAAACATAAAATGAAAAGGAAAGAAATGGTAAAAATGTGAGAAGCACGCCACTACAAGGCTAAGCTAGAAACCATGGCAACCTTGAAGATGAGTGGATATGTGTCGCCACTTGCTATGCAAGATAAGGCTTAAAAGTATTCACTCCCTAGGGAGGAAACTCTCACAAATGGTTGAGACACAAGAGTGTTTTTTACTTCAAAATGTTCTACCCTTTTACATGTCTAGTAGCACCCTTTATATAGAAGAGTTTAGGGGCCTCTATGCAAATAAAAGATACCTAAGAATGTCTCTACAAAAACCTAACCCTAGCTTCTAGAAACTAGGTCAAATAAGGTTACAAAATGAGAGACAAAAGAGTTAACTATGGTGTGTGCAAGGCTAATTTCGTTCTAGCACTAAAGGAGACTAAGAAGGTGTCTCATATGTCTCCAAAAGTGGTCAAAGAGTGCTAAAAACAAAAGAGACCAAAGGTACATAAGTACACTTGCTTTATACTTTTTACTTTATGTTTTTTGCCTTTTCTCTTTCTTCCACCTATGCTCCATCTCATCTCCACTTCTCCACTAAGGTTGTGCCACATCACCCACCATAACTAATCTTACTTAAACCTACAAAACACATAAATAAAGATTAGCATGATGGCTTAAATCAAGTCAACTCTAGTCAACAAGTCAAATCTAGTCAAAGGTCAACAAATCAACTAATGTTAGTTCAACTAAGTCAACTTAGAAAACTTCAAACATAATAAAAACAATAAACATGGATGAAGGATTAGTGAACTTCTTTTCTAAACATGCTTAATCTTCTTAAACATGTGTATCCGTCGTTGGTTGGAATCAATCCTTCATCATGTCTATGGGAACCCAGCGCCATAAACCCTTTAAGATCCATGATTTTAGTTCACAATGGTCCCTAGTTGGCATCTGATGCCATAGACCACTGATCTAACTCCACTTTTTAAAGACGCTTAACAATTTTGAAATACCGCTCAACACCATACTGATGCTCAGATCTTAATAACCATAACCTGTTATCTAATTTGCTTATCTAGACAATTCAATATCTTCCTATAGTTCAAAAATATTATGATTTAATTCAAAATAAACCTTAAATAAAACGAATTGGGCAATCCTGTTATAATCCGTGAGTCCCACTAATATTAATTTTCATTTATTAAGGAGAATAAAAAACATCAATTAAACTCACCGTAACAATATACACATCAAAAATTACAAACAATATACACAAATTCACCTTCAGCTCTTAAACCTTGCATGTAAGACTCGTAACCCTTACATGCAACAGATCTTTCTAAAAAGATAATAAAAGATGAATTCATTCTATTTAAGATTCTAATCAGAGTTATAACACTTTTTGTTAAAACTTTAATAACATACTTCAATTTTTGAACAAAAGAAACATATAGTCATAGATCCAGAGAGAATAACGAGAAAGAATTAAGAAAATATTTTAGAGAGATTTAGTTTATTTAATATTTTATTTAAAATTTCTATAACAATAATTTTTTTAAGCATGGTGACATGAAAGAATTAAGAAAATATTTTCGAAAACTTTAATTTATTTAATATTTTATTTAAAATTTCCATAATTATAATTTTTTTAAGCATTGAAGAAAAGAAAATATTATGTTTCTGATATTAAATTTTTTATAATATCATTTTTCATTTTCTATATTAAAATGTTAATAAATATTAGATAAATATGGGACACAAAATTTAATATCCTATTAAAGAATAAGAATGGTAGACAGATATTTTAATATGGAGATAATATCGAATATAATGAACCTTCTCTATTGTTATTTGTCTTCAACTAAAACATCACAAAAATTTCTCTTTTATAAAAACCCTTTTGAAATGTCGTCATTATTGTGAGAACCTCCTCTGCCACCACTTCACCAGAAACAAAACTCACTCTCTCTCTAATACCCTCTCATTCCCCTACTCTTTCTATGCCTTCTCTCTACCAAATTCACCCAAAGAATTTCTGCAGTAGGTCTAATCCTCTTCCCTATTGCAGAATTTAGGGCTGAAGCAAGATCAGAACCACTTCCCCAAGCTGAGTCTTCCTTTCCTACGCGTAAGTCAACTTGTATTCCCCCCTCATATTCTGATTTTCAAATTCTAAGTAATTCCAGCATTCTGGGTTGTGGTAGAATCTGTTCTCACCATTTGCAATAGTAATTCAGTGCCTTAGGTTGGGAGTTTAAGGTATTCTCTTTGGTTGAAGAGTCAATTCTAGTGGAAATTCCAAAGGTAAGGGGAGTTAGCTAACTTTTACTCAAACCATTTAGAATCTATCTTGATAAGTCTGAATTGTATGCTTAAGTATTGAATTGATGATTGAATTGCGTAATTACTGTGTGTTGATGAGTTTGTGATGAATCTAAACTCTTGCATGTAAGAACAGGCTTGAAAACTGGTATTTTCGCCTGGACAAGTGATTCTTGGGACTCGGTATAGCCTTAGACGCAAAGGGAACTTACCCTGTGAGAGGTTGGGTGATAGCCCCTTGTGTCCAAACTCTGCAGAGTTTGGGAACCTTCACAGGTGCAAGCCACCAAGAGCTCCAATGTCGTTTACACAATCCAGATATCAAGTCTAGAATTTTATGTATAACTGCAATATGTTTGTGATTGATGTTTGCAATATGAATTGTACGTTTTTCTCTCAAATCTCAGTTTGCTCACCCTTATCATTCATGTTTGTTTTTCCTTGTATTTTCTCCTTGCTATGATCACCTGCTGTTGGTGTGAATAGGGCCAAGTCCAGATGATGATGCCCCTCTCTCTAGCAGGAGCTGAGTGATTGCTGAATAGTTCCGTGGTAGTTCTCATGGATTAGATACCATGTAATTATGTTCTTCACCAGAAATTTATAGGATATATTTTTGAATGATTGTATCAACTATATGATCTATATTGCTGCACTCTTTGCTACTTGTGCTTAATCATAATATAATGTTTTATTTGATAGCGTGAAAAACTATTAAATAAAATATTACAATTATTCTTTTGCAAAATGTTTTAAATAGCTCTATTTAATCCCCTTCTATATATAATATATCATTTTTCATATTTTCTGAAAAATACACTATACAAATTATCAGATGGCTTTTAGATTACACCTATTAGAAGCTTTTGATAAAATATGTTCTGAAAACCATTCAAGACTACTCATTCTAAAACTCACAAATAATAAGATTTATTACTATAACATGATCTTTCCGGAAAAAGTTTTGAGAAGTTCTTTTAGAATAATTCGAAAAATGCAAAAGCAAACTTTTTGAGAATTTTTAATTTTAGAATGCTTTCTAGAATAGTTTGCTTGGAGGTTTGGCGTTATAAGAATTTTGAAAAAAGCTTTTGCCACAAAGGCATCGTACTAAGCCACCATATTATTTTACCTTTTTCATTTGATATCCAACTTTGATTAAGACTTTATAAGAGCCAAGTTTCTTCTTCACCAAACAGCTACGCACCCATTTACCAAATACTAAGATCTTTCAATATGCCACAATGAAGTGAATTACGCCCTTACCAAAATAACCAATTAAACCTTAACTACATGGTAATGGATCCAGAAATGCAATTGTACTCTCAAAATCCAAACAGTAGCGGCACAAATAATAGTAACACATTAAATTCGGAAGGCAAACGTAAAACCTAAACTCCAAGATCTTAATTATTTGTTTCCAAAATCAATTTGGAAAGTATGAACCCATAAAAAAGAAGGCATATTCAGTTCCAGAAGGAAAATATAAGACACAAATAAAAAGTCTTTTAAGAGGAAATCACATCAACCAAACCAATATAATTTCAACATGAATTTCCACTCCAGTGCCCAGGGATGAAGGAGTATACCATCTAATGCATATTTAAGATGCGTCAACCATGGAAAAACTCTGATTTATCGGTACGAGTCGGGGCGCTTTGGCTTGCTTTGAACAACAGCTTCAATCTTCTCCATCACAACAGGAGTCAACAATGGAATGACATCGATTGCTTTCATGTTCTCATGAATCTGAGCAAAAGAAATCACAAAAAAAATAAGATAATATTGCAAAAGCAACGTTCCTTCTTGCAAGTTATATCTCAAACTAAGAATGACATCAATTGTTTTCATGCTCTCCTGAACAAGTTGAATAAAAGACAGGAAACAGAAAAAATATGAAAAATGTGCACATACAGGGATGTTTAAGCAATTATTTCATTGCCTAACTATATGTACAATATATTTTTCAATCCTCTTTATTACGAAAAAGTAATTTCTAAAGTTACGAATATACAATATGCATATGGTTAAAGGAGGAATTCTTTTTCTTCTGCTACTACAGGATACATTGGTTTGTTTATTGCTTCTTTGCTCAATCAATGCAAACTAAACTGTGCATCCTGAGATTGACCGTGTAATGTAAACCATTCTGTTGTGTGCCTTAATGAAACCATCACATTTCAGATGGTTCTCTGTATGAGCTATACTATACTTCTGAGTAGAAGAAGCTCCACATTTCTACACCAAATGCAGTCATTTAGACATTTTATCCTCCTTTTCCCATTTAATTCAGTCCATAAATCTTGTAATCCTTAAAACAAAAGCTCATAGTTACAATCCAAACTTAAATAAATATCAATAGAACTCGTTAATATTAGTCACCTGTAAGCTCACATGACTAGATCGACTCCACAAAGAGATTAAAATTGAACAAGGTTCCCAAATGCACCTTATATATGATAACCACACCGCATTACACATTACCTTTAATCATGTTTTTCATGCGAGGACACAAGAACAAACACTTACCATTTCATCTCAGAACTCATCAAGAACAAAATTCAATAATAGGCAAAATAATGAAAAGTAATGAAAAAATTACCAATAATACTAGGTCATAGGAATTGACAACTGAACAGCATTTCAACAAATTACAATAAACATTTCAACAATAGATAACTGGCTATCTCATTAAACAGCTAAAAGAACTAACCTGAGACTCCTTTGTAGCACCACAAATAACAGAAGAAACATTAGGATTAGCAGCACACCACGCAATCGCAAGTTGTGCCAGTGGAACACCAAGCTCATCTGCAATTGGCTGTAATCCATCAACCTTCTTAAGCACATCATCAACCAGTGATCTCGATGCCAGATTCTGCGAAAAGAACCACACAAAACATACTTAGACAAAAGCCAAAATAGTCAATATGAATTAAACAAAAAGATCCCAGATCACCGAGATTGTAAGCACAAATAACCATAGTCCTAAACTTTACAAAATCATTTCTTGTCTGAAAAACACTAAAAGCAAATGCCAGACAGAATCAACTAAAATGAAGATTGTTCATGATTTCATCAAATGGAAAAGTACTTTGTAATTTTCCAAAGAAAATCTGCTATCTGGCGGTATAACTCCTTTCTTATATTTCCCGGTGAGCACTCCAGAGGCAAGAGGACTCCATGTAGTGAGGCCTATGCCATAGTTGGTGTACAGAGGAAGATACTCAGACTCAACCTACACCATTATACAGTCAAATCAGGTCAATCAAACCAACAGAACCAAATAAAACAGAGTAATGAAAAAAAAAATACTACAAACTACAATACAATATCTAACAAACTCCTTGAACACATTAATTACCAATAACAAAGTTAAACATATAACAAAAAAAAAAAAACTTTTACTCCATAAACAACAATTTTTTCCTTCTCAACACATGCAATATGAGAGAGGATTCAACGATGCTAAAACGGCAACAGCATCGCAGTTAAATAACTGTGAGCCATTGGATTTTGTAAATGCTTCAGCCTTTACCACTTGTTTTATGCAAGGTTTGTGAGTGATTTCTTCCCAGATGATGCTATTATGCCCGTTATCTATCCGACCAATAAGGTAATTTCAACTCTCAACTTTCTCTAATAGATTTTAATTATTATTTTTTTAAAAAACAGTTTATGCTAAAACTTTCACTATTTTCCATTTTAAAATGATTATTAACCACTCATAAAACACAAATCGGACTTTAACATATCGAAAAGAAACAGTAGTATTCACTTTTTTCCTTCCCATGTAAGTGCTTATTCAGAGAAGTTGAATCATGCAATAAAATAAGTATAAAAAGAATTAGCAAGTGACTAGGTGGAGAGGAGTGGAGCAAGAACCTTGTGCCTGGCCAAGAGGTTATACTCCGGCTGTTCAACAATAGGCCCGACGAGGTCGAGTCTCTGGGCCACAGCCCAGGCCTCAGTGATCTGCTGGGCCGACCACTCACTGGTGCCCCAGTAGAAAGCCCAGCCGTTGTCAATAACGTGGTTCATGGCCCGCACGGTTTCCTCGATGGGCGTGGAGATGTCGGGGCGGTGGCAGTAGAGAACGTCGACGTAGTCCATGTCGAGGCGCTTGAGCGAGGCCTTGGTGCCCTCCACTATGTGCTTACGCGAGAGGCCCTTGTCGTTGGGGCCCTGACCGCCCCAGAAGATCTTGGTCGAAACGACGACGTCGGAGCGCTTCCACCCGAGCTCCCGGATCGCCTGCCCCATGATCTCCTCGGCGCGGCCGTTGGCGTAGACCTCGGCATTGTCGAAGAAGTTGACGCCGTGGTCGCGGCAGGTCTGGAGCAACGCCTTGGCCTCCTTCACGTCCAACTGGTTCCCGAAGCTCACCCACGCGCCGTACGACAACTGGCTCACCTTCAGCCCCGATCGCCCAAGGTTCCTGTACTGCATCGTGCTGGATTCTCTTCTGCGAGAAAATCTAGAGAGAGAGTGAGAGAGTGAAATCTAGAGAGAGAAAAACGCGAGAAAATGGTGCTGCGTACCAACTGTTTGAGATGGGGACGGAACTTGGAAGAAGATAAATGAACGTGGTCATCGATGATACAACTGAACATCTATTACACTTTTTTCTAGAATCATCGTTTTTTGTGGCACAAATGGTTTTCCCAAATTATCCTTTACTTTTAAGAAAATTCCTAAACAAATCCACTCACTTTAATTCATCAGATAGAGTCGAATAGGAAGAATATAACGGAATATTTGGGAGATTGTGTTTTTATATAGAAAATTGAAACACTTAATTGAAAGAATTTAAATTTAATGTTACGTTAAACATTTTAAATTTACTATTATCAGTATTATAGATTTTGAAGTTTGTAATCTCTTTTCCAACATTATTCATTTCTATATAATTGTTAGAAATTATGATAAAATTTTTAATTGAACAAATAAATTGAATGAGAGGTTTAAGTTAATTTTATTGATTTTTTTTCCGATATCACTATTTTAGAGAAAAGTAAAATTATTATCATTTTCATGTTATTTTATGTGATGTAATTGATGCTAAATGCTACTCTTCTCGGGACTCTTCTATTCGAGTGACGCTGGACGACAATAAATGAAATTGGGAAGTGTCCGGATGACTTTAAAAATGTTCTTTAAACTTCATAATGGTTTCTTTAAAATAAATATATATAGATATATTTTAATTAACAAGTCACAATATTTTACTTTCATTCAAATCCAACATGCAACGACCACATACACTACATAGATCTATACATCAAGGATATCTGTCACCTTCAAAAATACACATATTTCTACAAGAATCTAGCATATAATTTGTTATCCAAAACTTATATTTACAAGATGATATAAGAAAAATGACCGATATAAGTTCATTATAACATAAGTCACACATCGACATGTGTCACAATGTTCAAAAACTTTTTTGTTTGTTTCTCATCACCTAATATCTTATTTTATGTGACTTAAATAATTAGTGAAGTAGAGAGACTGTACTATCACAAAGGTATCAATACTCAATACACAACACAAACAAAAATTCACATATCATCCCATATATGTAAATATAATTTCACATAATTATCATCAATTTAGCAAATATTATTATATAATATAACTCATTAAAATAAAAACAAACATCAATAAAATATAAAACATACATGTTCAATAAATTAGAGAGACAATTTTTTTTAGAAAAATTGGGAGTAAAACATTTATGGATTTGAATTTGAGGGATGTTTCAGGCCTATTATGCATTCATAAAACTAAAGTATTATCTATTAGAATGAATGATGTCTTAAAGTTTAGAAACAAAAATGTGTAACAAGATGATGATTTAAAGTAGACAATGTTACTTGAAGGTAATAAAAAGCAAGCAAGAATGATATAGAAAAGTTTGTAGTTTCTTGTTCAACTTATTAAAAAATAAAAGGTTGAACATCAACAATATAATGATATGTTAACGCATTTAGATATCCCAGTGTGAAAGTGAAATAATACTTTTATGGATTTTGTTACTGACTTGCCATGTATAATGAAGAAACATAACTCGATGTGGGTAATAGTGGATAAAGTATAAAAGATTGTGCACACTCTACCAATAGAATTGAATGATTTCTAGGCATAAGTTAGTTAAAACTCATGAATGAGATAACCAAATATCATGGTGTACCCCTCCAACATAATATTAGACTGAGATTTCCATTAACTTTTTTTTTTCGCAAATACTTCAAGAAACCTTGCAAACCAAAACCCCAACTCATCTCAGCATATCATCCCTTGGTTGATGCACAATCTAAGAGAATTATCCAAATCTTAAAGGAATTGCTTAAAACTTATGCATTGGATCATTTGTGAAGTTGGAATGAAATTTTACCTTTGGTAGAATTCTTCTACAATAACAACCACTAAGAAAGTACATGTATGGACCGTAATGAAACATTATATAGAAGGAAATGTATAACACATTTGTATTAGTTTCAGGATAGTGAAAGTATATTGATTGAACCAGACTTAATACCACAGACTAATGAGAAAGTTAAAATGATTTAGGAAAGGTTGAAAACATCTATAAGTATACAAAAATATTATACAAATCAAAGAATAAAGTCTTTAGGATCCTTTTTATAAAGAATATGTTTTCCAAGAGCTACATCATTCATAAGGGTGAGAAGAGCAATCAAATCAACATAGCTAATTCCAAAGTTCATAAGATATAGTTACAGAATTTACCAACATTCACATCATCTTTCATCCATAACTAACAAAATATGTATCTTATTTCAATCATGTCCTAAAGTTTAATTCAATGCTACTAAATAAAAATACATCCTTTGAAGTGGAACTAGTTAGAGTTCTAAATTCTAAAGTAACTACGTAATAAGAATATCAATCTAGTGAGAGAGTTGTGACATACCATATTCGGTGATTCCATTTGACAAATAGAGGAAAGGATATGATAATCATACCCCCAATCTTTTATTAGTAAGATAATTTTCGTTTTTTTTGTTGTTAGAGATATTTGTAAGACTCGTGCATTACTTTTCACATTCATTCTCCTTCATGAAAAAAATTTGCTCTCTCTCTCTCTCAAACTTTCTCTCCTTTCTCTCCAATTTTCTTCCTTCATAGCAATCTTTTTTAGAATTTGATCACACCTCACATCAGTTGGATATTTTTGTAAGATCAAATTTTCAAATAGAATAAGTTTCTATTTGTTTTATATATTATTTCTTCTCTTATATTTTTATGATTTTTTCATCAATCTTGATAGGTTAGTTAAGAAAAGTAATTCTTTCAACGTGAGTTAGTTGTTTGATAATTTCTTTGAATGCTTGAGCTTAAATGTTATCGAATTTTATTTGATAAATGATATTTTAATGTGTTTTTGGATTAGATACTCTTATGAATATATTGATATGGTGACCAAATTATGCATGTTAATTATAGAGTTTCCTTTAATGAGTTTTAAATATATATATATATATATATATATATATATATATATATATATATATATATATATATATAATAAATTTTCAAATAAGATCATTTAGCCATCATTATGAAGTTTGACATCTCGACTATGTAGACACCCTAAAACGCATCAATCATTTGTTATCACATGAAAAATTTATTAAAAATTAAAATAAAATAATTTAAAGCATGGGGGATCATGTCAAACTCGTGATAAAATTTATATTTCACGAGGCAGAAAAACTATACCTATTATGAAAAACAAAATCTAAGAAAATACATCGAGGTAAATCATTAAATCACCTATATTGTTCTCTATGAATTAAAGCTAAATTAGCTAACTTATTAACACAATTATTTCCTTCCATGAAAACTTTGAACTGTATATGCGTACAGAAATGTAAGCACCAATGTCATCTCCCTCTAAAACTCCAACAAACCACTCGTTGATCCTAAAAACCATGACAGACTAAATAATAATCACTTTCCAACCAAAATTTCTAAAAATACCCAAGACAACCTATAGTTGCACAATCAATATTCACCTTAATTCAATTAGTAGATAAAACTTGCTACATTACGTCCATAAATGAAACCACCATAGTTTAAATATTGAAAAATTTCAGCACAAAAAAATCAGAGACAATATTACTCATATGTTTCTTATATTTATTCACAACCATACGTACTAACTCCGAAATTTGAAAAGTAGGAGAAGAAAATTTAATTGGATCCTCAAATCTAATATAATTTCTCATTCTATAAATCATCCAAATAATCATAGTAATGACAATCACTTTAATCATTTTAAGCAAAAGGACTACAAGGAGACTTCATAAATTAGACAACAAAATCCAAAATAAAAATTGCAAATTTTGAAAAACTTCCTTTAATCATTTCCATAATTGTATATCAATCAAACAATATGTAAGAACAAATGATAAAAAGATTTAACATTATTAGAACACAAAGAATAAATTTATATAACATGTTTTATGATAAATTATAAATTTTATATAATTCTAAACTAGCAAACTTTGAGTTAATATATTAAAATATTGTTTTAAAATATGTCAATAATGATGTTTAGTTTATGCAAATTATAATTTAGACTAATTATTTGAAATGTTAAAAAATTGTATTATCCAAATGCTTTTAAAAAAATTTCTTGAAATTTTAAGATACACTTGAGTAAATATAAATTTACGAATGTTGTTTTGATATGTTTCTATTTAGTATTTAGTATGTATCAGTAATTTAAATAACATGCCATGTGTAGGCTTAAACATCGTGAGTCACATTAGCCAGGTTTATAAAAAATTCAAGAACTAAAATGTGAAATTTTTTATTCAGAGAAAAAAAATACAATAACCTTTAATTGAAGAATTTAACCATATTTAAACCTACAAATATTGATCCTAGATGATGAATATGAGATATTGTCAACATCATGCACGGTAAACCGCTTCAAACAACTGTTAAAGTTTGGCCTCAACTTAAATATTTAATAAATGTACAATGTTCATCGAAAGAATAAAAAAATGTGTTCTGATCTGAACTCACATCGTGGGTTATTACGTTTGAACAATTATTATATTAATTTTTTTTATCCAAATAACAAAAACAAAAAAAAAAAAACGAGGCACGGATCTCATAATACTTGTACTAAAATGGGAAAGAACATTAGATCTCAAATCTTAAATCTAGGGTTTAATATTTCTTGTTTTTTTCCATAATAATTAAGTTAAGAATAGTAAGAGAGACATTTTAATATAAATAATTAGCTTAACCTCGAGGAGAATCGCAGCAATTATAAAAAATTAAAATACTTAATAATTAAATATACCTAATAATTAAATTATTTATAATTAAATTCTCTTTATTTTTTAAATAATTAGTTTTGATAAAGTAATTAAAATGTTTTAAATTTGATTTTTTATTTTAATTAAGAAATTTAATTTCTATTTATTAGTGAATTCAATTTTTATTTTTAAGTCTAATTTAACTTAGTTTGAATTTCGGCCTATCTCGGACTATCTCGATTTTTAACCTAGTTCGACTTTCAGATTGTGCCAACTTGACTCGAGCTTCGGCCTGTGCCGGTTCAGCTCGACCTTCAACCCGACCCATATTGTCTTGACCTTCAACACAGGTCAACCTTTTGTCCCGAGTCAACCTAACTTGACCTTCGGAGCCGACTTGACTCAAACTTCGGCTCAAGCCGGTCCGGCTTGACCTTCGGCTAGGCAAACAAAACTCGACCTTCGGCCAAACTTTGGTCAGGTTTGACTTGGCATAGAGTCATCTCGTCTCGATCTTCGTTAAGGCCTACTCGGCTCAACTTATGGCATGGGTCGATTCACCTCGACCTTTAGTCTAGACCGAATAGGCTTGACCTTCGCTCTCGACCGACTCGTCTCGACCTTTTTCACAGGCTGGCTTAGCTCAACCTTCGGATCAATCCGGGTTGGGTCGACCTTCGATCATGGTGGCCTAGCTCGGCCTTCAGCTTGGGTCGACCTGACTCGACCTTTAGCTTGACTTGACCTTCTACCCTGGTCGGCTCGACCTTCAGTCTAGACAGACTAGACACGACCTTCGACCTAAGAAGCCCAACCCACACATCATCCTGAGCCGACCAAGTTCGACCTTAGGCGCATCCCAGTCTGACTTGATCCTCAACCTAGGACTGCTTGGCTTAACCTTCTATTTGGTTCGGCCTGTCTCAACCTTCAATCAGTCTTGACCCGTGCTGCCTTGACATTCGACCCGGGACGACCCGACTAGACCTTTGGCCTGACTTGACCCGGCTTGACCTTTGGCCTGGGACAACCGACTTAACCATCGTTCTAGTCCTGCCTAACTCAACTTGCGGCTAGGACCGGACCATCTTGGTCTTCAGTCAAGCCCGACCCAACTTTACCTTTGATGTTAGTCGGCCTAGATCGACCTTCAGCCCGGGCCTGCCCAAGTGGACTTTCAACCTAGGGTAGCCAATCAGTCTTCGGCCTGAGCCGACCTGGCTTAACCTTTGGCTCGAGGTAGCACGATTCAATCTTCGGCCCGATCTAACCCGGCTCGACCTTCGACCCCAACTGGGTCGTATGGACCTTCGGCCCGTCTCTACCTAACTCGACCTTTGACACAAGTGATTAGTCTCGACCTTTGGCATGGGGCGGCCTGACTTGACCTTCGATCAACCTACCAATTTCGACCTTTGGCTCAACCCATGCCATCTCGACTTGCAACTCGAGTTTTCCTTCGGCCTAGCTTTGCCCGACCCGGCTCAACTCGACCTTCGACCCAAACCGACTCGTCTCAATCTTTTTTCCAGCCCGTATTAACTTACTTGTGGATTTTTTATGTCCTAACCAATGAACAATTTCACAACTTGGAGAATTTCAATTTCCTTATTTTTTTAGTGAATTTCAAGTTTTACTATTTTAGTTATTTGAAATACTTTGTTAAAATTCCTCGGTTTCAATTTCATTTTAATCTCCTAATCCAAAGATATCACTTTCCTTGAGAGAATTTCAAATTTTGCAAATAAGTGAATTACTCTCCTAAATTGCCTCATCCAAACACACCATAAATATATTTTGAATCTCTTAAAAGAGGGTAAGTTTTGATTTTGGTTTGTAAAAGTTTTGTTTGGTTTTGAACTATTTTTGCTTTTGATTCTAATATTATATGATATTAATTAATCACTTTTTAAAGTCAAATGATATTCCAACTTACGCATATTAGTATTTTTTTGGGTGTAGGGTTCGAATGTCTACTCAAACAATTTTCAAATCCTTCAAGTCTCGTATCTTGCTATCCGTTTGGTGTGGTTGTTCGTCAACCAATCAGAGTGTACTGGTTAAAGGTGCTTCAATGCTAAAGTTAGAGCGTGATTGACCATTTATAGCAATAAATGTTGCAATTAATGTGAGACAAAAGTTCCAACAACCACACTTTTGACTTGTATTTATAGTTTTCTTCATGGACCCACGATCCTAATCACAGAGTCCAATCACCCTGTAAACCTGATTACTGACCTATTTATGTTAACTAAATCACTTATTGACTCTCGGTTGTGCCGCTCGGCTGGCCGCCCAAATGTGATGCATGATTTGTATAAAGGACTGGGAAGGAATCATGTGGACAATCTAATGGACGGGAACTATGGTGGATTTACGTGACGTGCGAGTGGACATACTTATTTGAAGGAACAATATAACAAAGATTAACATTTACAAGAAGTATTGTCGCACGACTCTGGTTGACTTGATTGGTTAACTCTATATGATCGACCAAGACATACAGTACAAGTATAGTGATATAATATCAATATATGAAACATAAATAAAAATCTTATAGTTCAACAAATAAACTCTTATTTATTTATCTTATAAGACTATAAAATGTTTAATATATTAAAATTCACGTATTATTATAAAATTAAAAAGAAAATATTTTAAATATAACAATAAAATAATAAAGAACAATTAATAAGAATAAAAAATATTTGAGGTACGTCTTCTCGAAAGAAAGCAAAAACCAGTTTTTGTAACACATTAATTTTGAAATTTGGTATGTAATTTTATATTAGTATTTAATTTTATAAATGACTACAAATCCAAGGTTAAAAATGTTTTATCCGATAAAATTTTAGTTCTTATAATTTTTTTTTTCATTTCTATAAAAGTTGAAATGTTTGAATTTAGCCATAGTAAAATGCGTAAATTTTTATTTTATTCCTTATAATATTTTCTTTTTGGTTTTAATTTTCAAAAATTTCAAAACATTATATTTAGTTTCTATGATTCATGTTGAAACAAATAAATAAAATTTTGTTTTACCAATTTTAAGCTTTTTTAATATCACATGTTGCAGTTATGCTATAACAAATATCTAAACAGTATCATATAATACAAGGAATTAAATTTTGTAATTTTATAATTTTAAAAAGACAAAAAAATATAAAGACTAAAATCAGAATTCACTAAATTTATATTAACGTTATATATAGCCACAAAATAAATCAAACACAGCATTTAAATATAAGTAAAAAAAAACACAGACACTGTATGAGAGTACTAGCAATCCAAAGAAAAAAGGGGTTTCTCTCTGCACCTCCAATGATTTCTCCTGTACCCCCAAAACTTACTTTAATTCCATCTTTGCCCATGGTTAAAAAATGAATTACTGTTTTTTTACCGCAGTGGACCCCAAATACTCGTGCCTCACCGCATTGCACCCCCAAAAGCAGATTCCCTGCACGCTCTGCACCCCCTGCACTTGGAATCTTTGACCTAAGTTTTTTTTGACCTTAGTTTTTTTAAGGTGCAGGGCCTCCATCCTCCACACACTATCCCCCTTCTCCCTCTTCTCCCTCTTCTCCCACACAACAGCACCCACCTTCTCCCTCTTCTCCCTATTCTCCCACACAACAGCACCCACGCCATCCTTTTCTCTTCTCCACACACCATTCTTCTCCCCAGCGTCGGCAACCGCGTTTCATATCTTCCCGCCACTTCTCCATTTTTCACAGTACGTGTGTATTTTGATTTTAATTGATTTTAGTTGTAGGTTTGAATGTGTACATCTTCGCTGTTTTGTCTTAAACCTGCTTCGGAAATAGTTTGGAAGGTGTGTTGTGTTGATGTCTGTGTATTTGAGAGAGGGTTTTCGAGTTTTTTTTTCTTTGTTTTAGGAAACGGATTGTGGAAGCCGTTTCCCCTCCCGTTTCCTTTTTTTAATTTTTTTTTCAAAAACGGATTGTGAAATTTGTTTGTTTTTTT